>Ga0187886_1000068_pt1 | contig 149012 bp, 90 predicted proteins | sample June2016WEW_20_1_FD_133001 | JGI IMG/M metagenome (GOLD analysis project Ga0187886, IMG submission 133001) | Peatland microbial communities from SPRUCE experiment site at the Marcell Experimental Forest, Minnesota, USA - June2016WEW_20_150 | ecosystem: Environmental > Terrestrial > Soil >...
GAACTTATTCATTCACCTCATCGAAGGAAAAACATCTTGACCGGAGAATGGGTATTGGTTTCTCCACAGAGAACTCAACGTCCCTGGCAGGGAGAGATCTCTGCTTTAGCAAGTGCTCCAAGCTGTGCGTATGAGCCGGGATGCTATTTATGTCCTGGGAATAAACGTGCCAATGACGATTTGAATCCTCAGTATACCGGCACATATGCTTTTACCAATGATTTCTCGGCGCTGGTTCCGGATATCCCCAAAGGAAATCCAGAAAAAAATGGCTTGTTGATTGCGAAATCCGAAAAGGGAATTTGCAGAGTTGTCAATTTTTCACCCAGACATGATGTGACACTCGCGGAAATGAAGGAAAGCGAAATAGAGGATGTTATAACCATTTGGCAAGACGAATTCAAATCATTAGGTGAACTTCCGTACATCAACTATGTGCAGATATTCGAAAACAAAGGGTCAATTATGGGGAACAGCAATCCTCATCCTCATGGACAAATCTGGGCGCAGGAAAGCATTCCGATGGAGCCTCTGAAAGAGTTGAAGCAATTCAGAGCATATTATTCAAAAAAGAAACGCAGCCTTTTAGCGGATTATCTTAAGTTGGAACTGCGGATGAAAGAAAGGATTGTTTTCGAGAACGCATCCTTTGCTGTTGTCACTCCGTACTGGGCTGTCTGGCCGTTTGAAACGATGATCCTGTCCAAAAGAAAGATTGCCACTATTCTCGAGTTGAGGAAACAGGAGAAAAGGGATTTCGCTCAAGCTTTACGTGTTGTAACTGTCAAGTACGATAATCTCTTTAAAACGACATTTCCTTATTCTGCCGGATTGCATCAGGCACCAACGGATGGTAAAGAGCACAACGAATGGCATCTTCATATGCATTTTTATCCGCCGCTGTTGAGATCTGCAAATATCAAGAAGTTTATGGTGGGATATGAAATGTTGGCCGAACCGCAAAGAGATGTGTTGCCCGAAAAGAGCGCGCAGATTCTCAAAGAGTTGTCGTGCGTTCATTATAAAACAATGCAGTAGAATGAATGGTGTCTCATGAATCAATCATTTTCAGCTTAATCTCGAACTCTTCAGGTGGATGCAATCATGGTGAAAGAACAACCGTTTATCATTGAAGAAGAAACAGTATCAGGTATACCGATCATAACGGTTCGTAACAAGAGGACCAATGAGTATTATTCTGTTATACCGCAATCGGGCGGTCGTTTAAGAGAGTTGTGGTTGAATAATGGAAAAGAAAATATATCGGTGCTGCGTAAAATAGATAATGTTCATTCGCAGAATCCTGACGACATATTTACGAATGCCAAACTGTCCCCTTTTGCAGGACGGATTCAAGATGGTCGGTATGTTGTTGATAATGTCAAGTATGAAATGGAATTAAATTTTTTAGAAGAACATAATGCTTGTCATGGCTTTGTGTACAATAAAGCCTTCATGGTTGTTGCAAAGGATGCGAGTAAAGATCAAGCGACCTGTCGTTTGCAATATCAGTATGATGGTCACGTCAAGGGATATCCATTTTCCTACACTCTTGAAGTATCGTATAGTTTAACCCTGCGAAAAGGATTTGTCTGCACGACAAAAATTATTAATCGTTCGGAATCAGTCATGCCACTGAGCGATGGATGGCATCATTATTTTGATTTGGGATCTCCAGTAGATGAATTAAAACTTAAATTAAACGTATCGCACATGATCGAGCTTGATGCAAGGAAAATACCGACCGGACATAAAATCCCGTTTATTGATTACGCTGTTCCGCTTGAAATTGGGGACAGGATTTTTGATTCATGTTTTAGAGTAAACGGCGACAATGGAAAAGCTGTGACAGAGCTTATTTCTGAAAATCGCGATATCAATCTTTCTCTATGGCAAGAGATTGGCAAAAATAAGTTCAATTATCTTGTCATCTATACTCCTTCCGATAGAAAAACTATAGCAATTGAACCAATGACGTCAAATGTCAACTCATTCAATACCGGTGAGGGATTAATGTTACTGGCGCCAGAAGATGAATATCAAGCGAGTTTCGGTCTCTTTTTAAAGAGATAAAATTGTATATTATTTCACGGAATGTCTATTTTTAAAGAAGGGAAAAAACGATGAATTACAGAACTCTCCTTTATACCTGTTTTATCTTCCTCAGTCTGGCGACAATCGTTACCATTGTTGGTACAACGCAAAAAGAAGGGAAGACCGTCACTCTGGGACTTGTGGCTAAAAGCAGATCCAATCCAGTATTCATCGCTGCATATGCAGGTGCCCGTGTAGCAGCTAGAGAGATAGGTGAAAAGTATGGAATAGAAGTGAAAATTGATTGGCAAACTCCTCCAGAAGAGTCTTCGCAAGAACAAGCTCAAGCAATCGAACAACTGTCACGATCAGGTGCTGGAGGAATTGCTATAGCTTGCAGCGGTGAACATATTCTCGCTTCTTCAATCGATAAGGCGGTTGACCGAGGAATTCCAGTTATTTGTTTTGATTCCGACGCACCTCAGAGCAAACGGTTCGCTTACTATGGATCTGACAATATTGAATTTGGCCGAATGATCATGCAGGAACTTGCACGAGAAATGAACGAAAAGGGAATCATCGCAATTCTTGCTGGTAATAAAAATGCACCGAATCTCAAACAGAGAGTTCAGGCTATTCTTGATGAGCTCAAAAAATATCCTTCCATGAAGCTTGTGAAAAGCGGAGTATGTTACCATGAGGAAATTCCAGAAAAAGCTGCTGAAGTAGTATCTCGTGTGCAGAAAGCAAATCCTCAAATTGGGGGATGGGCGTTTGTCGGCGGTTGGCCACTCTGGGCAAAAAATGCAATAAAATGGAAACCGGGGCAGGTGAAGATTGTTGCCGCAGATGCTCTACCAGAAGAATTAGAGTATTTGAGGAGCGGTCATGTTCAAGTACTCATTGCCCAAAATTGTTTCTTATGGGGATATCAATCAGTTGTAATTCTCCTCAATAAGATCGTTAAAAACCAGGAACCTGCTCAACAAATGAACGTCGGACCGCTGGTTCGAGTAACAAAAGATAATCTGGATGAATGGTCGCTTAATTGGAAGAAGTGGTTAGTAAAAGAAGCTGTGTATCGCTAAGAACATTTCTGAGATGTTCTTAGAAAACCGCATAATTAAAAACTATTCTAAGAGTCGATACGTTTGGTAAGCGTATCGACTCCGCCTGTTAATTCATTTTATACACTGCATAAGTCATCCCTGGCACATTTAAACTCAGCATCTTACCTTTTTTAGTAATTCTTATTTCTTTTCCAGCTAGCAGTTGGTGCTTCTTGTATGGAACATTCAATTGGAATTCTGCTGAAACATTTTTTCCTGCCGGATTGAGAATCACCAATATCACATCTTTCTCGTTTGCTCTGGAATAAACAAAGGGATATGTATTCTCTTTTGCATAGAGCGGAATGAATTCAGCATAAGCGGCCAATGCCGGTTCATCGTGTTTTAATTGTATCAGCTTCTTTACACGATTCAGCAGCGAAGTCGCGTCTTTTTGCTCGCTCTCAACATTAGGTGCATCATTACTTGTATCTACAGGCAGATAGAGTTTAGAGAAATCAGCCGAGGAAAAACCGCGGTTCTTTCCCAATGTCCATTGCATGGGTGTGCGTGCGCCTGCGCGAGGTTTATACGCGCCTTCGATTTGAGGCATGTCAGCCAGTTCACGCATGCCGATCTCGTTTCCATAATAAATGAACGGCACACCAGGCATGGTTATTCCAAAAACCATAATCAGTTCAAGCTCATCGGTAGTCCGATTTACATTCAATCGTGCGTTATCATGGTTCCCCAGCGGCAGTAGAATATATCCTTTGGTTTTTGTTTCGTTGTATTGCTCCATGTATTTCGATAGGAAATAAGCAATATTCCCTTTGCCTTCCTTATCAAAAAAACTATGCCCTTCAGAGTATCCGTTCAGAATGCGCCAGCTTTCCTTTTGCATAAGATCGTTGTAGCCATCAAACCAATGGAAGAAATCGGCGTGGAAGCGATTATCGAGCGCGTCTTTCGGATAAGACCATTCGGATACCATAAACGCTTGTGGGTATTTTTCTTTAACGATCTGACGAATTTCTGTCCAGAATTTCTTCGTATCGCCATTCACATCGTTACCTTTAACCAATGCACCGGCCATGTCTGCGCGTATGCCGTCGGCTCCCATATCCATCCAGTAGCAGAAGATCTTTTTCAACTCTGTCCGCATAGCAAGAACGTCAGGATGGTTAGTTGGCAGCTGCCATTTCTTATTCGTATCAGGCACTCCGAAACCAAAATTCAGCGCCGGCTGCGACCAGTAGAAATTCCGCATGAAATTACCGTTGCGCTGCCCATAGCCTTGAATAAACCGATTGGCAAATTCACCTTCTTCCATTTTCCAAACATTATCTGTCCAAATATACCAGTTGGAATATTTATTGGGTGTCTGTTTGCTGGATTCGATGAACCATGGATGATCGATGGCTGTGTAAGTAATAACATAATCGAAGATTACTTTTAAGCCGCGTTTATGTGCTTCTTCGAACAGACGTTTAGCATCTTCGTTGGTTCCATATCGAGGGGCTACCTTATAATAATTTCGAATGTCATATCCTGCATCATTGAAGGGCGAATCAAAAAATGGATTGAGCCATATTGCATCAACGCCAAGGCTTTTAACGTAGTCCAATTTTTCAATGATACCATTCAGATCTCCGATGCCATCTCCGTTAGAATCGTAAAATGTCTGTGGATAGATCTGGTAAAACACAGCATGCCGTGTCCATTCCGGACCATCGGGAATAACACACTTGCCGGTTATTTCCGTGTTTTGTCCGTACCCGAGAATGATGGTTATGAATATACAAATACATATTGCAACGAATCTCTTAGTCATAAGTGCTTTCCTCAAAGTGATGAGTCTTAAAATAGATTTTTAAAACTGTATAACCTTTTTTATGCCTTGATATTGGATTACTTTATCTAGTCTCTTTGAAATTTCTATCCCGTTGCCTTTATCTTTTCCCACAAGGATAATTTGAAAATTGCGCTTTTCCAACATTCCCGGAAATGAACCTTGCCGCTTGCTGATGGTCAACTGCCGAGTTGTATTATTCCAGGAAAAAGAAATAGTGGAGAAGACACCTTTTTCATAATTATAATTATCGTTTTCGTCTTCGTAGAGAGTAAAGCCGCCATCTGCACCGGGGTAAATACGTAACTCAATTGGATCGGCCGGTTTTTCAGAGGCATACTGAAGGAACGGCCCCATCGGAATGATCGAACCGGCTTTTACAAGCAGGGGTATTTTATCAATCGGTGCTGCAGAAGTAATGGTTTGACCACCCATAAAAGTATCACCCGTCCAGAAATCATACCACTGGTGATGAGCAGGTAAATATACTTTTCTTGTTTGCTCTTTGGTTTCTGCTAATTTTTCATTTGCTAAAATTGTTGGCGTTTTCCAATAGAGCAAAACTCTCAGAGCGCCGCTGGAATAATTTTCAGTCTCCAATGCGAAACTATATTCTTTTCCGGCTTCCAACTCTACAAAGTCAGTATACACTTCAACACTTTGATAGATGAAGGGGAGTTGTTTCCCGTTCAGGAAGATTCGTTTTGGTCCGAAGCATTTTATATGAAATTGATGCTTTCCTGTTTGTGTTGGTACGAGTTTCCCTTCCCATCGGATGGATAACGTTGAATCAGTCACATAATCAGGACGTCCTGTATACCAGAAAATGTTGATAGTCGAATCAACTTTTTCGAGTGTCAAATTCTTGTATTGTGTGTCTTTATAATATTTGGCATTCAGACCTTTCTTGCCGTCATTTGTTCGGAAATGTTCAGCCGTAATCGGAATACTCTGTTCAGGCGGACGATGAAGCATGTATTCGGTGACGGGGCACACCATCAGTGCCGGACCAAACATAAATTGATCACCGATAGAATATGTCCTCTTGTCTTTTTCAAAATCCATTGGCAAACCGCGCATGATGGTATATCCATTATCAGTTACTTGATGCGCCAGCGAATAAATATAGGGGAGCAAGCGGTATCGAAGATTGTCGAATTTTATCAGCGTCGGAGTAAAATCTCCGAATTGCCATATCTCACGAGGTGTCTCAGAACCGTGAGATCGAAATATTGGGCAGAATGTACCAAATTGAAACATTCGTGTATACAATTCCTGATAAGCCGGGTCTTTACCGCCATTGGAGAACACGCCTTCATAGCTGCCTATGACAAACGCACCGATATCAAATGTCCAATACGGAATACCGGACATGCAATGATTCAATCCCGCCGATATTTGGTTCTTATAAACACTCCAGTTAGCCCCAATATCACCCGACCATGTTGTTGCGGCAGCCCGTTGCTGACCGGCGAATGTAGACCGCGTGAGGATATAAACACGTTTTTGATCGGTGACTTTCCGTTGATTTTTGTACATGTCTTCAGTGATACGAAGCGAATACGGATTAAGATATCGAGCAAAAGAACCCAAATAATTGTTGTCCATTCTTTTTAGTTCGTACTCGGTAGATTCTTTGGTCAAAGCATTGATGACGTCTGGTTCGGTTGAATCAAACCACCATGCGTCAATCCCTTTCGAGAATAATCCTTTTTCTGCGTACTGCCAATATAAATCATTTGCTGCAGGATTGTATGCATCGTAATATCTGAAACCAGCCCAACCGACAGGACGATAGAGAAAACCCCTTTGCTGCATGTCTTTGTAGATCGGAGTGTTCGGACCTAATCCTGGCCAGACAGAAATCATAATGTGAAAATTTTGTTTATGAATTATATCAATCATCTCTTTCGGATTTGGGTATTTCTTTTCATCGAAAAATAATTGTCCCCAATTCTGCGCGCCATCCCAATAATCCCAATCCTGAATAATATTGTCGACAGGAATTTGCCGTTTGCGATATTCATGGACAACGCTTAACAATTCATCCCGGTTATCATAATGCTCTTTGCTTTGCCAATATCCATACGCCCACTTACCATACATCGGCGCTTGACCGGTAAGATTTCTGTAACCGGCAATGACGCTATCCATATTTTTTCCATAAATGAAATAGTAATCCAGGCTACTGGCGACATCAGACCAAAGTGAAGTTTCTTGTTCGTTATCAGTGAAAATTGTTTTAGAATAATTGTCCCACAAAATTCCATAATTCATCGTCGATATGAGAAACGGAGTAACCGCATCGGTGTTGGTTTGTACAAGTTTGACAGTTCGCCTGCGATAATTCATATAACCATATTGATGCTGACCTAAACCATAGATGCCTTCATCCGAAGTCAGTTGATATTGCTGTTTAATGCTGTAGGCTTTTTCTTTTTTTGTATCTACAGGAGTCAGGGAAGCCTTTTCACTTTCCATGAGGAGTGTTTTGCCATCACCGGAGAAGAATTTGATTGTACCATCTGTTTTAGAAATTAAGAGTTTCAATTTCTCCGATCCCACTGTGACAACTGTATCATTTTCGCCTATGGCAAGGGAGATGAAGGGCAATTCTTTTTGAATAACCACCAAACTTGATGAATCAGGTTTTATCTCAGGCAGCCATTTGGTAATTCGAACGATATTGCCAGCGTAAAACCGTGCTTTCACATGCTGATCACCGAATTCTATCTGGATACCGTTGGGAATACGCTTCACAGTGTTAGTGCTGAAAGATATTTGGACGCTAACAAAGAATAAGAAGCCACATGTAAATAAAGCAATTTTATTTTTCATAATATTTATTGATTTAATGTACAAAAAATAAATCTGACCGAAGTTGGATGAACTTCGGTCAGGTATGACATGAAGAATACTACTCTGCAATTACCTAACTATGCCAAAGGGCGAGAAATAAATAAACACAGCCACAATGAAGACGAGAATAATCAATGAGAGAACAAGATCCGTCGTATTCCAGCTGGCGCGCGATTTTGTCTTATCTGCTGCAACTGTTGTTGCGTATGTTAGTCCGTTCAATTGTATCTCAGACGGTTTGGCGGTGAGAAGACTTACGACGATTAAGAGACACACAGAAAAAACGAAAAGGAAAATACAGAAATAAAGAAAGTTAAGAGATGCAAAAGCATAAAGGAACCCACTCAGGTGACTCTTGATGAGTTCAAGGAAGATACGAAGAAGGGCGATGATGAATCCGACAACCATCGTGGTCAAAGCGCCTGTACCGTTGATCCGTTTGAAAAACACGCCAAGCAGAAAAACGGATGCGATAGGCGGAGCAAGATATGATTGAACACTCTGCAGATATTGGTACAGAATGGGGGAAATTCCTTTCATCATAGGAATCCATACCATTCCTAAAACAACGACAGCAGCAGTGGTTATACGTCCTACTTTGACCAATTCTTTATCAGTGGTCTGTGGTTTAATTTTTTTATAAATATCCAGTGTGAACAATGTTGAGCAAGCGTTATATACTGAAGCGAGAGAGCTCATAAGTGCTGCGAGAATACCGCCGGCGAGAATACCGCGTAATCCTACGGGTAGTAAAGTCTTTACCAATGTAGGAAATGCCTGATTGGAATCAGCAAGCTGAATTTTGCCGCTGTTTACTAATGCATATGCTATCAATCCAGGAATCAAAAATATAAAGAAAGGAAGCAGTTTTAAGTATGCTGCAAAAATTGTCCCTCTCCGTGCTTGTTGTTCATCGCGTCCTGCAAGGCATCGCTGCACAATATGCTGGTCTGTACACCAATACCAGACGCCAACAATGGGAGAAGCAAAGAGAATTCCTAACCATGGAAAATCCGGATCCGATAATGGGCGGAACATATTTAGATGATCGGATGTTACTGAGTGTATAAGATTGTCCCATCCGCCAACTTGAATAATACCAGATATGGTCAGAATGATGGAACCACCTAAAAGAATAATTGCTTGCAGAGCTTCTGTGTACATAACTGCATGAAGTCCGCCAAAGATCGTATAAATTCCGGTAATGACAATGAGAACTATGGCACCCGTCCAAAAATCTACTCCCAAAAACGATTCGAATACAACGGCGCCTGCGAAGATTGTCACAGAAACCTTTGCGATCACATAACTCAGCATTTGTATGATAGAGAGCAGCCAGCGAGTTTTTTCATTATACCTACGTTCCAAGAATTCCGGCATGGTAAATACCTGACTTCGCATATAGAAAGGGACAAAAACCCATCCCAGCATGAGAACAATCCAAGAATGGAGTTCATAATGTCCCATCGCTAATCCAGATTTTGCTCCGGTACCGGCTAATCCTACAATGTGTTCTGAACCGACATTCGATGCAAGAATAGAAGCTCCAATGACAAACCAACCAAGGTTGCGATTGGCCAGGAAGTAGTCAGTGGGAGAATCTTTCTTTCGCCTGATTGACCATACTGAAATGCCACCGATGAGAAGAAAATAGAGGCCTACAACAGCCCAATCGATAAACCCAAGAATTTCCATGCGAGATCCTTTCTCAGTGTAATGTTAGACGATGATTCCGAAGATTGTTTTCAACACTGTGTTTCTGTACCATATATTCCAGATTACATGTAATCGTTGATAAATGTTTCAAACAATTCCTGTTTGCCGCTGATTTGTTTTAGTTCACCGGTTTCAACAGCAACTTTTTTCAGGTCTTCAAGAGTTAGTTTCCCATGTTCAAATGCAGCGCCGGAACCGTTATCGAAAGATGCATACCTCTGTGTGCGCAGTTTTTTGTAGGGAGATTTCTCCAATATATTATTGGCGATAATGAGCGCACGTGCGATAACATCCATTCCGGCGATATGAGCGATGAAAAGATCCTCGGGATCGGTTGAGTTACGTCGGATCTTTGCATCGAAATTGATTCCGCCGGAAGTGAATCCGCCGGCTTCCAGAATTACCAACATTGCCTGAGTCAGTTCAAACAAATCCATGGGAAATTGGTCGGTGTCCCACCCGTTTTGACTGTCGCCTCTGTTTGCGTCAATGCTTCCAAGCAGACCGGCATCGGCGGCAACTTGAAGCTCGTGTTGAAATGAATGGTTTGCCAGTGTGGCATGATTGACCTCTATATTCAACTTGAAATCATTCTGCAAATTGAATTCGCGCAGAAATCCGACCACTGTTGCCGTGTCGAAATCATATTGGTGTTTCATCGGTTCCATTGGTTTCGGTTCGATAAAGAACGTTCCTTTGAAACCCTGTTTCCGTGCATAATCACGTGCCATTGTGAGGAATCGTGCCATGTGCTCGCGCTCGCGTTTCATATTCGTATTAAGGAGCGACATATAACCCTCTCGACCTCCCCAAAAAACATAATTTGATCCACCGAGAGCAATAGTTGTGTCCAATGCATTCTTCACTTGAGTTCCAGCATGGGCAACGACAGCAAAATCGGGATTGGTCGCAGCTCCGTTCATGTAACGCGGATGGGAAAAGAGATTGGCTGTTCCCCAGAGAAGCCGGACACCGGAGGCTTTTTGTTTTTCTTTTGCATAGTCAACCATCTTTGATAATCGTTGTTCAGATTCTTGAATAGTTGTTCCTTCTTCGACCAGATCAAAATCATGAAAGCAGTAGAATGGTACGCCCAGCTTCGTAATAAATTCGAACGCTGCATCCATCTTTGCTTTTCCGCGTTGGAGTGGATCGGTTGGGTTTTCCCAAGGCATATTTCTAGTACTGCTTCCAAATGGATCAGTACCTGTTCCACAGAACGAGTGCCAGTAGGCAACTGCAAAGCGGAGGTACTCTTTCATAGTTTTGCCAGCCACTACTTTTGTTTCTTGATAATGTTTGAATGCCAGGGGATTTTTTGATTCAGGCCCCTCAAAAGAAATTTTTCCGATTTGCGGAAAATATTCTTTACTGCCGAGTGTTACGTTCGTGCTCATTGATTTATCCTTTAGATTGAAGAATGCGATGTAAAGCAGAAGACCAGTGTTGATACAGTTCTTGATATTTGGATTTCTGTGATTGTTGCGGTTCGATAATTTTCAGACGTTCAAGTCCATTGAATGCTTCCTTCCGAGATGTGAAATACTTTGCACCTAATGCTGCACCTCGTGCAGCACCCTGAGCGCCATCGGTATTGTACAGTTCGATGGTGACGACGGCTGTCTGTGCCAGAGTCTCAGAGAAGATCGGACCGAGAAAGAGATTGGCAAGACCGGCACGAATCACCGATGATTTTACATCCATTCCGTGCATGATCTCAATTCCGTAGTTGAATGCAAACGCAATTCCTTCCTGTATCCCGCGAATAAGATGAGCTTGTGAATGCGTGTTGAATTGCAAATTGAGAAAATGAGCGCCGATATTACGATTCTCCAACATCCGTTCCGAACCATTTCCAAACGGTAGAAAAAAGAGACCATCGGATCCCATAGGAACATGTGATGCCATTTCATCTAGTTGAGCGTACTTCATTGATTGTTGACCGGTGATACGACGAATCCAGCTATTTGCGATACCGGTTCCGTTAATACAAAGCAACACTCCAATGCGGTGTACGTTGGCAGAGTAGTTCACATGAGCAAATGAATTTACACGTGATACCGGATCATATTTGGGTGTCTCACTTACGCCGTACACGACACCTGATGTTCCCGCAGTTGCGGCAATTTCACCGGGTTCCATCACGTTCAATGAGAGTGCATTATTTGGTTGGTCGCCGGCACGGTAGGTAACAGGAATTCCTTCTCGTAAACCGAGTTCTTGTGATGCTATCCGGCAGAGGCGGCCTTGTTCTCCAAACGTTGGTGTGAGTGGAGGAATCAAATCAGTTTCGATACCATATTCTTTCAGCAAGAAAGATGCGATTGAGTCCGATTTGAAATCCCAGAGAATTCCCTCGGATAAACCGGAAAGAGTCGTTACAGCTTCACCAGTTAACCGCATTGCAATGTAATCACCCGGCAGCATAAACTTGTCAATTCTCTCGTACAGCTCAGGCTCATTTTCTTTTACCCAGTGCAATTTAGAGGCGGTGAAATTTCCGGGAGAGTTCAGAAGTGAACTGAGGCATTTCTCAGCACCAATGGCCATAAAAGCTTTTCGTCCAATCTCTACGGCTCTACTATCGCACCATATAATAGAGGGGCGGAGAACCTGCTTGTTTTTATCGATGATGACGAGCCCATGCATTTGGTAGGAAATGCCAATGGCGATGATGCTGTCTTTCTTGATGCCGGAAGTTGAGAGAACCTCCGATGTAGCGAGCTGGAGATTCTTCCACCACATGTTTGGATCTTGCTCGGCCCAACCGGCACGAAGAGCGGTGATGGGCATTTCATTCTTGGGAGAGAAAGCACTGGCTTCAACCTTTCCTGTCTCGAGATTGAGAAGAGCCGCTTTTACCGATGAACTACCAATATCCACACCGAGAGTGTACATGTCTTTTCAGAAAAAGTTTTAAAAGAATACTCGAAAGCTCGAGTTCATTATGTGTTTCTCGCATCGTACGCTAAGAATCATGATAGTAATTTTGGGGCGCTATTTCAGAATTTATACAGACTCAACTTTCACTAACTTCATACTTGACGGATCTCTTTGTATGAGCTGGTGAGGGGGAGTCGTAAGAATCTTTGTAGACTGTCTAACTACAAACTCTGCGTCTAGAACGATATTTTCTATAGGCAGCGGTTTTGGGGATTCAATATTTCTGATCAATATTTCAGTCGCTTTTCTTCCTAATTCAAACATAGGAGCATGAACAGTTGTGAGTTGGACCGGAACATGTCTTGAGAAGGAAATATCGTCATTGCCGACAACAGAAATATCATCTGGTACTTTGATTTTCATCTCACTTAAAGCCGCCAAAACACCAAGAGCGACGAGATCATTGTAGCAAACGATTGCCGTAGGGAAATTTTCACGATTTCTGCACTGGAAATATTCTAGACACTTTTTATAACCGTCATCAAGATGGGCGCCGGTTGGAATAATCATGTCGCTGTTAAACGCAAAATGACTCTCACTGTAGGCACGGCGGAAACCATCAATTCTTTCATGCGTGTGAGAAGCATGAGTTGGTCCGGCAAAATGAACAATTTTTGAATGGCCATTGTCCATTAAATACTTCATGCATTCTTTCATCGCTTTAATGTTGTCGATACTGACCACATTTGCTTGGATGCCTTTGACATTTTCCAGAAGCACAAAAGGAAAGTTGATCATTCTCAATCTGAAGAGATGTTCGATTTCTGCTGTTCCCTCCAAGACTGGTGCAATAATAGCTCCTTTGATATCCTTTCCAGAAAATCCGTCCGTGATTTTTTCTTCGTATGTGTGGCTACCCTCCGAGCTGGAGATCATGACCAGGTACCCTTTGCTTCTTGCGTAATTCATTGCTCCCATAGCAATCGCTGTGTAAAACGGATTATCCAATTCACGAATAAGTAAACCTATACTGTCTGGGTAGGTATTTGTGTTCTTCAGATTCCGAGCACTTCCATGAGGTCGATAATTCATTTCTTTCATTGCACTCAGAACAGCTTCTCTTGTCTCTGGTTTGACAGTATCCTTTTGATTAATCACAGCAGACACAGTTCCTATTGAGACTTTGGCTTTTTTTGCAACATCACCGATAATTACTTTTTTCAATAGTATTCTCCATAATCAATAGTTGTGTTTTCCTTTAAAAAAAACTTGACTTTTTATGAAAACTAACTATATTGCATTGAAACAGTTCAATCAAATTTCAAACGATTCAATTTAGTTTGAATATTTTCTAAAGTCAAGAATTCAAGAAGAAGTTTTTTAATTTGCAGATATGAACTTCATGGATTTTAGATATATGTCAAAAGGCAAAAGTTGCCGGTAAAAACATGAAAAAAAATGATAGAATAATTTCAAACAAAGTGGAGGTTAAAATCCCTTTTCATGTGAACAACCTTGTGTCTGTTGATTTGATCCCACATTAGCTTAGTAAGAAGTTCTTGATTAAAGGAAAGAATATATTTAGTATTCATTATCGCAAACGTTTGCAGAAATTCCATCCTGATTTTGACTTGATAATATGTAATACAAAAATATTCCTGATTAAAAACTTTGAAATCTAATACTTCTTTTTTGTGGTTGCTCGGTTTTTTTTATGCAACTTGAGGAATCATTAGGAAGTGAAACTTGCTCTATCGCTTTTTTTTGCTTTTGTTTGAATGAAACCCTCGCCTTCAGGCGATAGTAGTTTACTAAACTGTAAGGAGAAATAGGATATGAAACAACTGAAGAAGGGAATTGTGCAAATTCTCTTGTTGGCAATTGTATCGGTATCCCTACTTTGGTCGGGCACGACAGGAAAGATTGCTGGCACGATAACCGACAAGAAAACAGGAGAAAGCCAACCTGCGGTAAATATCGTGGTGCTTGGGACATCTCTTGGCGCGGCAACAGATATCAATGGTGAATATACCATTCTCCAGGTTCCCCCGGGAATGTACAAAGTTCAAATTTCATTCGTCGGGTATAAAAAAATTGTCGTTGATAATATCCGAGTATTTATCGATCAGACTGCGCGAGTGGATGTTGCTCTTGAACAAGAAGCGATCGAGTTGGGCGAGATAGTCATCATAGCTGAGAGAAATACTATTAAGCCAGATGTTGCCACAAGCGTAGTTGCTGTTTCCGGAGATGATATTAAAACAATACCTGTTGCCAACGTGACGGATATCATGGGAATGCAGGCGGGAATTGACAACAATCATATTCGTGGAGTTGGTCTAGATCAAGCACTATTCATGGTGGATGGTGTCACAATGAGGGATCCACGAAATAATCAAGCAATAACCAAAGTGGCGTTGAGCACCATACGGGAAGTTTCTATAGAACGTGGCGGCTTCAACGCAGAATACGGTCAGGTTCAATCCGGTATCGTCAACGTCGTCACTAATGAAGGGAAAGTGAAAGGTTATTCGGGAAGCTTCAATGTGAGAATCACACCACCAGCACCGAAATATTTTCGAGGCGCCAACATGCCGGATGTCAATGATCCAACCTCCTATTGGTTACGATCCTATCTTGACCCTGCTGTATGTTGGACAGGTACAACTAGTGGTGCTTGGGATGTGTACACTCAATCAAAATATCTTGAATTTGAAGGATGGAACGCAGTCTCAAAAAAGTTGTGTTCGGACAATGATCCCAACAACGATCTGACGCCGATTGGAGCGCAGCGTGTTTTTGAATATGAAACGAGAAAACAACAAATCAACAATCAACCAGATTATGAGATTGATGGCGGCTTCGGCGGACCGGTTCCTTTTATTTCTGAGCCGCTTGGGAATCTCCGCTTTTTCGCCTCCTACCGTGGGCAAAAAGATGTCCTGTTATTTCCGACGACAAGGCCGGATTACAAGGATTATGATGCAAGGCTGGTGATGAATTCCGATATTAGTAGCTCGATGAAACTTCGTGTTTCAGGTTTGACAGGTAATATCAGCACTTTGACGGGCAACCGTACCTCTGATCGTGCTACCTATCAATACCCAAGTGATCTTGCAGGTATTGGTATGAATACCGGGGGATATAGTTTAATTAACATGTTTGGAGACTGGACTTTTAGTCTTACCGATATCAAACAAAGTTCGTTATCGGCAAAGTTCACTCATATCATGAGTAAGGAAACGTATTATGAAGTTTCGCTGGACTATTTCAAACGTCATTATGATACGCGTTCACCAGCTTTGCGAGATACCTCACAAAAATTCGAGGTTATTCCAGGTTATTTTGCGACCTCCGCACCATACGGTGTTTTCTATGGGGTAGATGGGATCGTAGGAGGGATAAATGAAGGTAATCAGCAAGCATTGGCAAGGGACAATTCAAATGTAAGTTCTATTACAGCAAAAGTCGATTTCTCTAGCCAGATAAACTTCAACAATCTGGTAAAATCTGGAATAGAATTCGTTTACAATGACCTAGACTTGAACTACGGATACATTAAAATGCAGAGCGGAGGCCTTCAGTACGATAACCATATAATTATGCGCGATTTTCCAATTAGAGCTGCAGTCTATTTTCAGGATAAGCTGGAGACAAAAGGATTTATTTTAAACGCGGGATTACGTTTAGACTACAGCAATTCCAGAACGGATTGGTGGACACTCGATCCCTACAATCCATATTTCTATTCAGGCAAATATAGCGATACAATCGCACTTGCTATGACAAAACCTCAAGGTCAATGGCAGATCAGTCCACGTTTAGGCATTGCGCATCCCATTACCGAGAACTCCAAATTATACTTCAACTATGGATATTTCAAACAAATGCCGCAATACGAAGCCGCATATCGTTTCGATCGGTCATCTGATAATACATTGATTCGTTTTGGCGATCCTAATCTGATTCTTGCTAAAACTATCTCATACGAATTGGGGTACGATCACCAGTTGTTTGATGGTCAATTGCTAGTTCAAGTTTCTGCATTTTATCGCGACATCAGTGATCAGCAGAACACAACGACCTATACCCCAAGTTATGGAACTGCCTATACTGTAACAACCAGCACTAGTTACTCGGACATTCGTGGGTTTGAACTCACTCTACGCAAATCTACGGGACGTTGGTTCAATGGGTTTATAAATTACACTTATCAGGCAACTTCGAGTGGCAACTTCGGCGAAAACTATGTGTTCGAGGATCCTAAAAGACAGCAGGATTATGATGAGAACACAGTCAATACTTATCAGACTCGTTCCGTTCCGACACCGTTCGCTAGAGCCAATCTCAATTTTTCTACACCTCCAGATTTTGGACCTTGGCTAGGGCATGATATTTTAGGCGACATTATGCTTAACCTGTTGTTGAGGTGGAATCAAGGCGGATGGACTACTTATAATCCGAATAATGCCGGAACTCAAAATTATGCAAACAATACCAACAACAAAATCCAGAACAACGTACAGTATGTGGATTATTTTGATGCAACGCTTCGTGTGAGCAAATCTATTACGATCAAACATGTTACCGTTCAATTGTTCGCTGACATTTCCAATCTCTTTAATACTATGCGTTTAAACAATACCGGTGATCAAGACTATCGGTTGTCCTTACATTTGCCGAAAAGTGATGCATATAACAATATTCCTGGTGACGATAAATTCGGCGATTATCGTGACCCGGGTGCGGAATGGCAGCCGATGCAAAATAGCTCTAATTTTAATTCGGTTCCTTCAAGTTCCCGCGTATGGTATTATGATGGAAAAACATATTGGCAATACACAAATGATCCAACTATTCCTAATATCAGAGACCGATGGACGCAGGTCGATCAAAAGAAAGTCGATCAGGTAATTAAGGACAAGGCATACATTAATATGCCCAATCCTTCTACGTATTGGTTTTTAAATCCTCGAAATATCACATACGGTCTTAGCGTTTCTATTGATATAGACTAACAATCAACAACCAAGAAAAAGAATGGAAATTTACAATGAATAATAAGAATATAAAAATTCGACTTGCGTTGCAGGCGATTGGTCTTGTGCTCATTGCTGGCGGCTTCCATCACACGTTTGCCCAGGAGTTAAAGTGGCTTCGCGTAAGTCAATTGCAGTCTTTCTTCATGGATTTCGGCACCGAATGTGAGACTTATCCTTTCACAACAACAAATTTTTTAGCATGGCCTGCGCAGTACGGTGACGGCCAGTGGATGTCACGTGCTAAAGGAGTTTGGATGGGCGCAACAAATTTCTACGATCCGGTAGAGAAAAAGGTAAAGTCTTATAAAGTCATCGGTGCGGGGCCCCGATACGACCAGGCCAACCTAACTGCCCAGATCTTCTCAAACACCATCAAGTTGATAGGGCGCGAAAACCCTCCTAAGGTATACGTGGACAATACGGATGGTTCATCTAACTCGGCATACGACGTTTTGGATGAAGTAGACCCCAACTTACCTTGTGACAGGATGGTCGTAATTAATTATAACACATCTATGGGTGTTTCAGTAACGAAAAAAGTTCTTGCTTTCACACAGCAAAACCATGACAATTACTTTATTCATGACTACGTTTTTAAAAACACTGGCGTCTATAATACCGCCGGTGATACCACACGACGCACCATTACTAATTTCTGGGTATTTTTTAATTACCGACATGCAATGGCTGGTATCACCACTTATGGTGGGTCAGGTTCAACTTGGGGAAGTTTTGATGCCGAGTGGGGTGATGCAATAACCGATGATTTTGGTCCACCATACAGGGAACGTCCTGATAGTCTTAGAGGCTTTTATGCATTTTATGCACCCGTCAAAAGCAGTTGGGGTCAGCGTAATGCGGTCATGGCGAAGGGATATGATTGGGATTGGGGCTGCCCGAAACAGACTGGAGGAGGAAAGAATTTGGATGGACTTATGGGTGCGGCTAAATTCGTTGGTTGTGTGACACTTCATGCTTCTAAGGGTCCAGGAAATTTATTTAATGTTGATGATTACAACCAACCGGCAACAGTTAACTATGCAAATCCTGATGGAGTTCCAGCTTTGACACCTTATAGCCAATATGATGAAAATTTTATGGGGCTTCGCTGGGCACAGATGACGGAAGGACACCTTGCTCAGTCTTTGTGGCAAGCCGTGGGAGATGGACGATATTACGCAGATTGGATGAATACTGATCCACTTCATCCTCAAGGTGGGCAAATGGGGCAAGGATACGGTCCGTACACTTTAGCGCCTGGAGACAGTATCCACATTGTGTTTGCAGAGGGTGCCAGCGGAATTAGCTGGGAAAAATGCCGAGAGATTGGCGCTAATTGGTATCCGTATTATACAGGTACAGGCACACCACAACTAATAAAACCCGATGGTTCTGTTACAACCAGTGTCACTGATTACCAAAAAACATGGGTTTGGACTGGGAAAGATTCTATCATACAAACTTATAAGAACGCGCGCGCGAATTATAGATCTGGATATAATATTCCACAAGCACCCCCAGCACCTAGTCTGTTCATGGTAGTGTCCGGTGGCGACCGGGTTCGCCTCTCGTGGGCCGATAATGCTAAAAGCTCACCTCACTTTAACGGGTATGTTGTCTACCGGTCTGAATCACTCGTTAAGGATTATCGGGCAGTCTACGAGAAAGTATTTGAATGTGATAAGAACTATGTTTTCCCCGGTTCAGGTAGTCCACAATGGGATGATACTTCGGCCCACCGCGGATTTAATTATTATTATTACGTTCAATCTAAGGACGACGGTACACAGAATGATGTAAAACCGGGTGCTCCATTATATAGCAGTCTATTCTTGACATTGACAACAGTGCCTGCCCATCTATTGAGACCGAGTGGTAATTTATTAGGCGAGGTGCGTGTAGTCCCGAACCCTTACGATATACGATCCCGAAAATGGCAGTTCGGCGAAGTAGGACCCTACGATAGGATTATATTTTATGGTATTCCGCCGAAGTGTAGACTGAAAATTTTCACTGAAGATGGCGTATTGATATGGGAAAAGCTACACACAAATGGTTCGGGTGATGAATATTGGGATTCCAAGACCTCTTCAAACCAAATTGTCGTTAGTGGAATTTATATTCTTCATGTAGAGGTGACTGAAGATACGTACGCGACGGAAAATAAAATTGCGAAATATGATATTTTTGATGAAAATTTAAAGCTGATGTATCCTAAAGACGCATTGATGTTCAACGCAGGAGAGAAAATCTTCAGCGTAGGCCAATCTACTTTCCGCAAGTTTGTGGTGATCAGGTAAGGAGTCGATCAATGAAAAAGAAAACAACTGTAATAATCGTCGGTATTTTGATGGGAATTCTGTTGTACACCAGCGGGAATGCCCAAGAAAATCAGAAATTAGCACAAACCAGTTTTAAATTTTTGAGTGTAACCTCGGACGCGCGTGGTGCTGCAATGGCAGAGGCGATGACCAGTCTTCAGATGGGTTCCAGCGCGTTATTTTTCAATCCCGCAGGAATGTCTGGGATGGATAATTTTATCGATGTAACAGCCAGCAATAACCAATGGATAGACGAGATTAAACACTACACGGTTAGTATGGCTATCAATCCAGCAAAAGGCAATTATGGGGTGCTGGGTTTTAGTTTACAATATGTGGATTATGGAAACTTTATCGGTACAGTCGTCCGTACAGATCTAGATAAAGGCTACGAAGATGTCGGCATATTTAAGTTGTATGCATTAGCCGTCGGTGTCGGGTATGCCAAACAGTTGACAGATCAATTTAGTGTTGGAGGGCAAATACGCTGGGCGAAGCAAGATCTGGGAGCAAGCGTCATTCCTAACCAGTTCCAAAAGGTTCCGATTTATGCTCCGACTGATACTGCCCACACGAGTATTATTGGTTATGCAGATTCGGCGGTTACTACGACTAATAAATTGACACCCTTGGTCTTTGATTTTGGAACTCAATTCAAAACCGGTATTAAGAGCCTTACGTTTGGGATGTCTGTGAGAAATTTTTCAAAAGAAATTCAATATGTCTATGAACAATTTCAACTGCCACTGGTATTCACACTCGGGATATCAATGAATCTTATGGATCTGATCGGGGAAGTCCCGATGAATCAGTCGTTGTATATGTGTATCGATGCAAGTCATTACCGGGACCATCCTGAACAGCTAAAAATAGGATTGGAATATAAAGTGATGAATTTGCTTGCAGTCCGTGGCGGGTATATCACCAATAGTGATGAAAGTAACGGTCTATCATTTGGAGTTGGGGTCACTCAACTTGGCTTTGTTTTTGATTACTCATATACGCCATTTGGAATTTTCAACAATGTTCAACGAATGACTGCTCGGTTTTCTTTTTGAAATTATAAAGGAATGTGAATATGAAAATTTATCGCTTCTTACTGATTGCAACCTTCTGTGTGTCGGCACTTATAGCCGTTATGACAGGTTGTAAATATGATGTTGCTGAGCCGCAATGGGATAAGCCGGCCCCATCGGTTACTAATCCCACCATAACCGGAGTTATTCCAGCTCAAGGAGCCGTCGCTGGAGTAAATACCATCACCATTCAAGGCCAGAACTTCAGCGATTCGATCTCAAACATGACGGTCTACTTTAATACCGTCGCAGCAGATATCATCAGCGGGTCCAGTACTTCGCTCGTTGTACGACGCCCGAATCTGGTTTCGACGGATAGTGAAATAAAAGTCCTTTCTTCGAAGGCATATCTTGCTGTAAAATTTGGCCCATACCCTGTTGAAAGTGCATGGGAAAAGTATGGAATCTTTATTGATAACACATCACTTGGAGCTATTGCTGTTGATAGTGTTGAAAACGTTTATGTTGTTTCATCATCATTATCTCCATATAAGATTTCAAAGGTTGCCCCTGGAGGTGCGACGACAACATTTACTCCTTCATTTATAAGCCCAGCTATCCAACGTGTAACAGCTGATATAAAAATTCATAATGGTATACTCTACCTCTTAGGGGCAGGTACAAAAACCCAAACGGGAATGCGTGATGTTCAAGTTCTTGATTTAGCAACGAACCAAATTACAAGAGCGTACAGAGTTCCGAATGCAGGAACTGGACCCGGTGGTTCAGGAGGAGGTGTGAATTTTGGTGATTTTGACTCGTATGGGAATTTTTATGTGGGTGGTAATACGACAGATTTATGCGTTGTTCCACCAAATCCTCCTACTCTACCAACAGTCAAAGCTGCAGGTAATTATCTGGCAGATGAAATTTTAGCAGTTCGTGTGTTTAATGGGAATGGTGTGTCTAATGTATATGTCGCTTCTCGTCCGTCAAATGGAGCGACTCCTATAAAAATCTATAAGCACTCCATTGACGCTGCCGGCAATCTGGGCGCACAAACATTGGTGCTTGATCTTGCGACGACAGCGTTTGCTTCAAGAAAAATAAAGGGATTAACGATTTCGTCTAATGGAATATTATTTATCGTTACAGAAGCTGCTGATCCAATTCTCGTATTCGATCCTGTAAATAATTCGATCGATTATTTCTATAAAAACCTTCTTTCGCATGTCGTAACAAAAACTACTCCAGCACAAACCGCATATTGGTTTGGGAAACAAGCATGCTGGGGTACAGGAAATAATATGTATATAATCGCGAACGACACGATGTCTGCGTCTGACGACGCGGACAAGTGGAATGTAATGAAAATAAAAATGGGTACCGCTGGTAGCCCATACTACTAAAAAAGATATCATCCATCCTCATGTATGAGAATACTTATTGATTGAAGATGGGATAGATAATGATTGTATTGTTAAAAAAATGATTTAAACAAAAAAAAGGATTATGGAGTAGCGATGAAAGTTTGTAACATCTTGAAAGTCGGTATAGTATGTTGTATTGCTGTGATGCCGCTTTTCGGACAGGTAAGTCCCAATTGTTTTCTTGAAGATTATTACCCGAAGTATACATCTGCTCCAATATTTTCAGATACATCGAAGACAACAACTCCATTTACTGTAACGGTAACAGTGAATGGTGCTGATACACTCGGTAAAGTATCCAATTATGTCTTTGGTAACGCGGCAGCCGTATGGGTCAATCAAAACGTCAACAATCCTACCCTTGTAAATTATTTAAAAACACTATCCCCCACGCTCATCAGATTTCCGGGTGGCAGCTGGTCTAATATTTATTTTTGGAATAGCCTTCCATCAGATGTACCCGATTCAGTATTTGATTGCAATACATACGGTGCAGCAGCCAATACAAAACCGAAAGTCAAGTTTGGGCCGCAAGTTGGCACATGGTACAGCCTGACCCCAGCCAGCTATTATGATTTGCGCGATCAGATTGGCGCGCAGGGTTTGATCACAGTAAATTATGGATATGCCCGCTACGGATTAGGTGCGAATCCGGTGGCACAAGCGGCGCATCTTGCGGCGGATTGGGTACGGTACGATGCGGGTCGAACCGAATTCTGGGAAATTGGCAATGAGAATCCAGGTCAGTGGGAAGCCGGCTGGATGATTGATACAGCGACCAATAAAGATGGACAGCCACAAATCATCAATGGTAGTACCTATGGAAAACATTTTAAAGTATTTGTCGATTCGATGAAAGCAGCGGCGGCTGAGATTGGGACAACAATTTATATCGGCGGTATCATCGATCATTTTGACGCTTCTACCCGCAGTGAACCGGATAAGAGCTGGAATCAACAATTCTTTTCTGAAGTCGGTGATTCCGCCGATTTTTATGTAATGCATAACTATTTTGGTAATTCGAGTATTGATACACGGAATCAAATAAACGGCGCACAGCGAGATATTGTTGCTAATATTAACTTCATCCGCGGTGATATTGCAGCTAAGGGAGCGCATCCGAAACCTGTTGCCGTAACAGAATGGAATTGCGGCGGACCAGATGCAGCGAAAACATCTATTGCGAATGGAATGCAGGCAGTGGTTCTGTTTTCAGAAATGTTGAAAAATAATTTTGGTATGTCGTGCCGTTGGCTTATTGCAAATTGGGATGCTGATGGTATGTTCTATTATAACAGCACTCCTGTTTATCCTCTTTGGAATCCCCGCCCTGATTTTTATTATACCTATTATCTCCAACGTGTAACAGGTGATCATATGATCAATGCAACGGTGGCAGGGAATTCCGATATATTGCCATATGCAAGTCGATTTACATCAGGACACACAGGAGTTGTTATCGTTAACAAAGGTACAACTGCCTCCACAATAAAAATTGATCCCAAAAGTATTGGTGTTGGCGCTCGATACTATGTATATTCGTTGTCAGGTATAGATAACACCACATGGCCGCAATCAGTGGTAATAAACGGCAGAGGACCCAACCCCAGCACAGCATGGGGACCATTAAGCAATTTAGCAGCGCTTCCAGCGTATAGATATGCAATTGGTGATACCATTACCGTTGATTCACCAGCACGCACTGTGCAATTTGTTTTGATTGATAATGGATCGCGAACATTAACAGGAGTCGAAGAAAGAAATACACAGCTTGTACATGAATTTAAATTAAATCAAAATTATCCCAATCCATTTAACCCATCGACAGTAATCTCGTACTCCCTGCCAAAGGATGGAATGGTTTCGCTCAAAGTATTTGATATTGTCGGGCGGGAAGTCGCAGTCCTGATACAAAATCAGACTGTCGCTGCTGGTGTTCACACCGTGGTGTTTGACGCTTCACAGTTACCTAGTGGAGTGTATTTCTATCGATTAGCGTCTGGACAGTTTACTGAAACAAAGAAAATGCTCTTAATAAGATAACGGAACTTAGAATGTTGTAATAAATTGGATGTAAGGAGGTGAAGGTCTGGCTATAAAAGAATTACTTTACGACGAAATCTTTGAACTCTTTTTTCATGAAGAGAAAAAATGAGTATGAGGATTTCGAGTTTTATCGGTTATCACTAATTCTTCAATTTCCTAATTAAACTAGGAGGAACATGTTATGCGTAAAGCTATATTTTTTGCAAGTCTTTTGCTCCTTGCGTTAGCTAGTTCTTTGTGTCTATCTCAAACCGGTGTTCGCGAATCGTTTGAATATCCGCTTGGCCACTTAGTGGATAGTTTAGGGACAGCCGGTAATGGTTGGGGCAGTCGTTGGTATTCTAAACCTTCCATGGACGACTCTACTGTGGTTGTTGCGGATACTGGCACACAGTATAATGATTTGCTCAATTACCCAATCCACAAAACAGGCCACCAGGCGGTAGGAAAAGTGTTGAGAGGTTGGTGGGGTAGCAGCTATTATCGATATTTAGCTCAAAAGTGGCCGAATACGGCGGGAAAAACCTACTGGCTAAGCTTTGCATTTGATTTGAAATATAACACGAAGGATTGCTGGGCTGTGATTAGTTTTTGGGACAGCACAAAAGAATTTTGGGGTGCACCGCACGGCTGGGGCAATGATACCGTCACGATCAATAATATGACTGTGCCAAGAACACCGATATCGACACAGGACGGACCTCAGTGGTATGTGATGCGAATGGATATGAAGGGTCCGACTGATACCACAGCGCGCGTGTTCTTGTGGGTCAGTCCGAATCCAGGTGGATCAGCACCAGACACAGCGGCGGCAATTTCAAAGGGAACGTATAAATTTGCCGTACACACATACTCAAGCATTACGGGGTTAGATTCGCTTCCTGTTAAAATTTATGACGGATTTAATTGTATCCATATGGAGTACAGCAACTCAGTCGACCTCGTAGGCGAAGCCATGTTTGATGAAATACGCCTCGATACCTCGTGGGCAAATGTCTCCGGACCTATTATAACCGGTGTGGATGACAGACGAGGAAATGCTCAACCAAGCGAATTTAAACTTGTGCAGAACTATCCGAATCCATTTAACCCGACAACACAAATTAACTACGCGGTTCCGCAAAATGGCTATATGACTTTGAAAGTCTATAACCTTCTTGGACAACCAGTAGCGACCTTGTTTGAGGGTGTGCATTCGGTTGGTAATTATCAAGCCACGTTCAATGCCGGCAACCTCCCAAGCGGTGTGTACTTCACACGCTTGCAAGCCGGCAGTGTATCGATCACGAAGAAGATGCTTCTGATGAAGTAATTAGATCTTCTGGCTTTTGTTGTAAAATTCAGAACGCCTGCAGTTTGCATAAAGCTGCAGGCGTTTTTTTATTACAAAGAAATCGAACTCTCAGTTTGATGAAAAGATGCCTCGCTAAGAGCTAGAAGAGCGCATAAATGAATGGCGCCAGGGCAGAACCTCCGGTAAGAATTATAAGTATTCCCATCATAACAAGGATGAAAATGAGGGGGCCGAGCCACCACTTTTTCTGTATACGCATGAACATCCAAAATTCCCCCAGGATGGGAACAACCGTCTTGATTTTCTTGAGAAGCTTAGACATCGAATTTCCTTTCAGAACACATAACGTTAATCGAGCTCAAATGTATCAACAACTTGCATAGCATATCCTACTCCTTTTATTTTTCGCTTGTCCAATAGAAAGCTGCCTAAGACAAGATAATCCATATCTGTTCTCAAAAAACATTTGATTGCATCGATTGGCGAACAGACAATGGGCTCGCCCCGAACATTGAACGAAGTATTAATGAGAACGGGACAACCTGTCAATTTATCAAATTCAGTGATTAAATCGTAAAACAAAGGATGGTCGTCTCGCGTAACAGTCTGAAGCCGGGCAGAACCATCAAGGTGAGTGACAGCGGGAATCGTTCTCCTGTCTGTCCTCACCTGCGCCACAAAGAGCATGTGCGGGCTTGGACGATCGAACACGAAATAATCCTTCATGCGCTCATAGACTACTGCAGGAGCAAACGGGCGAAAGCTTTCTCGAAATTTGATTTTCAAATTGACGCGTAAGTAATTTTCCGGATTCCGAGCATCGGCTAAAATACTTCGTGCGCCCAACGAACGAGGTCCAAATTCCATTCGGCCCTGAAACCATCCTATGACGTGCTGGTCAGCTATCAAATGGGCTGTCTTTTTCAAGAGAACATCCATACTAAATTGTTCATAGGGGATGTGCAGTTGTTGTAAGACTTTAACGATACTTTCATCCGAATACTCTGGACCTAGAAAATTATGAGTCCATGTAAAAGTTCGTTCATTCTGCAGCAACATATTGTGAATATAAAATGCAGCTCCCACAGATCCGCCTGCATCTCCCGCAGCGGGTTGAATAAATATATTTTTGAATCCTGATGCGGAGAGAATTTTACTATTTGAAACACAATTGAGAGCGACACCGCCAGCAAGGCAGACATTTTCACATCCAGTGTTCTTATGAAGATTCTTCGTCATTCGCACCATAATTTCATCGGTCACATACTGAATAGAAGCCGCCATATCTTTATGAAATTGAGTCAATGCCGATTCCGGTGTGCGAGGTGGGGAGCCGAAGAGTCTGTGGAATGCCCTATTGGTCATTGTTAATCCATAATCATATCCAAAATATTTCATGTTCAATCGAAAACTTCCATCTTCTTTCAATGACAATAGTTTATGCAAGATACTTTCTGCGTACACCGGCTTTCCATAAGGCGCGAGTCCCATAACTTTATATTCAGCGCTATTGACTCGGAATCCAAGATAATACGTAAAAGCTGAATATAAAAGTCCGATTGAATGAGGAAATTGGATATTATGAGTCAGCGTGAGGGTTTTACCTCTTCCCATCCCAAATGTTGTCGTTTCCCATTCACCAACACCATCAGCCGTAAGAATCGCTGATTCTGTAAAGGGGGATACAAAAAAAGCACTTGCAGCATGTGAAAGATGGTGTTCGATAAATAACAGTTTTGCATTTTCTCCAAGTTCTTCTCTTATTTTCTGTGGGATCCATAATTTATCCTTAATCCAGATCGGCATCGATTTCAGAAAAGAAGGAAGACTTTTCGGAAATGTGGCTATGTATGTTGTAAGCAATCGTTCAAATTTGATAAACGGTTTATCGTAGAAACCAATATAATCGAGATCCTTTGCCTGGAGAGCTCCTTCTCGCAAACAAAAACGAATTGCATTGGTTGGAAAATCTTGATCATGTTTCTTTCGTGTGAACCGTTCTTCTTGGGCAGCGGCAACAAGCCGGCCATCTTTGATAAGTGCTGCTGCAGAATCATGATAAAAACAAGATATGCCGAGAATATTCATAGCTTTCAGGATTAGAATTGAAACTTCTGACGATCGATTGTCTGTTCACTCGAAATTCGTTTTTGCCAATATGTTGGCTGCTCAGAATAATCCTTTTTCAGTAAAAGATCTTTTCGAAGAAGTCTGACGATGAGGGACATGAACCCGATAACAATAAAATACACAAGGGAAAGCAGAACGGCGGTATACGCCCAGTTAAGTTTTTGGCCACAAAACCGAGCGATATTCCGGAACTTTTGTAAATATGTTTTCATTGTCTCGTGTGTCATGATTTAATGTTCCCAATGTCTTCCTCTTGTTATCTGTAGAATATGTCAGAACTCTATGAGTTCATAAAACGGGACCACTTATTTAATCTGTGCTTAGTAGATTGATAGCTTTCTTATTCCTTTGCGAATATTTAGAACACTTCATTTCATGCTTCTATCCTTCAATGCTGAAGGTATACATAAATTGACATTGAGGGTTTATACATAGAATTTTTATTCTTTGTTGGGTTCAATCCAGAAACTGAATGCCAGCTTTCACTGGCATAACAAATACCCCGTCCCGCTTTGCGGGGCAGACGAGGATCATTTACTTGCGATTTTGTTGTAAAGATGAGCGCAATCTTGTTACATTCGCAAAATATTCTGACCGTGGAGCATAATTTTTTAATCGCAAATAAAATTCTTCCGCATTATCCCATTGGTTGTCTAGATAGAAAGCACGGCATAAATAATAGATTACCTGGGCATCCAAGAAATCTGCTTTTTTTAAGTATGGAATAGCCTCTTTATATTTTTGGCTCATGAGGGCCATTGCCCCAAGCCATTTATTCACGTCAGGAGTCTCTCTATAGAGTAAAGATCTTTGCATCAACTGAAAGGCTTTATCATATTCTTTTTTTGCATAAAGAACTGTTGCAGCTTTCATATAAAGCTCTATTTCATGAGGCACTGAGAGAAGGGCGGCGTTATACTCCGAGAATGCCTTGTCTAATCGGCCGTGTCGTTCGTAGTACTCGCCAAGGTCTAAATGGCCTTGTTCCACACTATATTCAGGCGTGGTTGAAGCATGAAATGCAATTTCTTCAACGAGAGTTGAAGGTTTATAATTCTGCGCAAAAAGATTCGGGAGAGTTTTTGGTTGAAATGGCCAGCCGCTTTTCAAATCTTGGATGTTTATTGCACCATATACACTATCAAGATCTGTAAATCCTTGGTTCTGCTCTTGTTCTATACAAGACGGCGGCCAATGATTACTTACCAAATTGTTGACTTCCATTGTTTCATAAAATGCTTTTGCCATCAGGTAATATCCATTACTGTTGGGATGTAGATGCTCCAGGAATAGAGTATTTCCGAGAATGCTGTCGGGAGACTCCTTCTCGAAGTATGAGATCATCGGAACAAGAGGTAAAGAATATTTTTTTGCCAATCCTTTTACAATCACATTAAAATCCTCGGGAGCACGGAAGCGTAATGCATCAAAATCTTTTGCCTTGGTATACAATTGTCTGGCTTTTTCATGCTCACCTCTTTCTTCTGCTGTACGTGCCAGGGTAAAAAAAGATTTTGCCGATTGTCCTTCCTTATCTTCTATCGAGATAAACGGTTCTTGACCGCTAAGATTGCTCACTAATTCACTAAGAAGAACAGGGACGCCGCGCTTTGCAGTTTTATGAAGAAGAATGTCCATGTTTTCTTCGAATTGTTTTTTTCCTGCTTCATAGAGTGGACTTCCATAAGGAATTGTCTGTTCTGCTACAACACTTTCCATTAGCGTTTCTTGCGCTTCACGTTCATCATCCCCATGCAACGTCTTGCCCCATTGAACTTTTGTCCAACCAATAAAATTACGCAAAAGCAAAAATGTTTTCATTGATTGAAGTTTGAGATATGTACGAATGAGCCATCGCATGTTTCCCAAGGATTGCACCGAGCCTACTCCCAGGGCTCCGTAATATTCATTATGACCGGTATAGATGAGTAAAGCATCCGGTGATTGCTGTAACACTTCATCGATCTGATCTAAGAGGGTGTAGCTATTTATGGCAGACATAGCGACGCTGATTACTTCAACCCGTTTTTCAGGAAAAGTCTTTGAAAGGGCACGCTCCAATATATTTGGGAAAGATGCGTTGTTTCCATAAGGAAATCCTATGACGGAAGATTCACCCAAAACAAATATCCGGTATCCATTCGAAGGTTTTTGCTTTCGGAATAAATGTTGAGGGGGAATGGGAATTATAGATCCCGAATAGAAATAGCGGAAGGCAATATCAGGGTTACATTGGAGAAAATCGCCATAGCCATCGGGTCCCTGTACAAATAAATCAAGATTCCCGCCATAATTAAAGACGTGGAGACCAATTTCCAAAAAGAAGAAAAACAAGAATGGCAGGGATACCATTACTCCCCAAAAAATTTTCTTTTTTGCCGGTGATAAATTTATTTGTATTTTTTCCGTGGTCCTTTTTTTATTTTTCATCTCTCTAAACCCGGATTACTCGGAATGAACTCGGCTTTTGCAAAGACTTGCTATGCTCGCTCGATATTCTGAAATCATAGCATTCTCTTGCATGTTGATGGAATGAAAAAAACGGATTGTCTTTTCCGACTCGATTCAATGTTCAAAAGGTACTCAAAAAAAATAAGCAGAGCAAAATGCATTACGTATCATTTTAATTGTTACGACGAACATCGAAAAATTCTTTTTGATATAAAATTGCATCACTTATTTTCGGGTTGCCCAAATATTATTCCTCGCCCTTCAGCTGAGATATAACATCTGCCGTACACTCTTGAATCTCCTGTGATCTGATGTACCCAACCGAATTGATGATTGTCATCGTTAATCCTTGTCCATGATGCACCAGCATCATCCGAACGGAAGAAACCTAACGAATTGTCAACAATTCCATATAGATATATAGCAAGATAGCCACCCGCGTTCAAAGACTTGCCAAATCCAATTCTATACGCTTCTGTCACAAAAGTTATTCTCTCTGCACTAGTTCCTGAATTTGTTGAGCGGTAAAGTCCACCGGATGCGCAGCAAATCCAGAGGTCACCTTCAAATCCTGGTACAGCAGTAACATTTGCATCTTGCGGCGACCACTTTGTCCAGATGGGCAATCCATGAAGACCTTTTGTAAAAGTCCGACCTTTATCCGTAGATACCCAGAGTTGTCCATCTGCACCGTTGTAAGCATAGAATTTATTTGGATTTACTCTATCAGCTACTGGCGGCACCGATGGAACTTCGCCTTTACTTGTTGTCCATGTATTTCCATTATCCGAAGAAACTGACATCAATGAACCTAGTGGTCCCCACACTATGGTGTTTCCATCTGCCGAGATTGTGATTGACCATGTGCCACCTGCGGTTGCGCCGCTTGGAGAGCTGTTGAAGTCAATCCACGCTTTACCTTCATCGGTAGAATAGGCGCCATAAGGGATTCTATTAAAGGCTTTGATAAGTTTAGATGGTGCTTTTTCTGCAAATGCAATGGACATAGTTGTCCATCTGTAAGGGAAATGTCTGTCTGGTGGTGAGACATCAAGTGAGTCATGTTTAAAGCCATCATAATCACCCATCGCAGAAATCAAACATGTGTATGGGGGATTGATTATTTGCATCGGTACGGTTTCTTCCAAGTTTTGGTCCTTAAAGTACCACGTCGGAGCAGCCGAACAGAAATTATCAGTTGCCCAAATTCCATATCCCGTTCCAAACATCACTTTGCTTGAATCAAAGGGATCCATTGCTACAGTGGCTATCCAGTGGGGCTTGATATTTCTTGATGTGTATGGAGCATAGCCATGGTCTAATGTTGCAGTAGAAAGACGAGGAGACCAAGAATTGCCGCCATCTGTAGATAAATAAATTTCGTCTTCGAGTTTCCATCTGTCGAGTGTGCTGACAACCATGTAATTTGGATTGGTATGATAGACTGAAATACCGCTGAAACCAAAAGGACCTGATGATGGAGAGATGTTTGTCCATGTGCCGTTAGATATATTATATTTCCAGACAGACCCCGCGGTTGCTCCGTTAGGCCCTTGAGAATTTGCAAACGTAATAATAAGAAGAGTGTCGGCAATCTCGGCTCTAATTGCCATTACTCCTTTCGGTTGACCTGGAAGAAGAAACCAAGAATAGCCCCCATCATCGCTGCGATAAAGACTCTGTCCATTGGTATCGACTGCCGCAGCAAAGAGACGTGATGTTGGTTTACCAAGGGAACTGTTTAAAGGATCAAAAAGTACAAAATTAATATTCCTCGGTGAAAATGAGGAAATTTGTTCCCATGCAGTTCCATAATTTGTAGATTTCCACAATCCATTTTTTGTTGTTCCCATCAAGAGAATCGAATTCAGATTCGGATCGACTTGCAGCCGCTCACCGGCACCGCGTCCATCTTCATTACTGCCGATTTTGATGGAAAGAGGATGGATCGTCCAAGAGTTGCCTTTGTCGGTCGATGAAAGAACGGCACCGAGTTCAGCCCAGGATTGAGTATATTTTCCACATTCCATATATATTCGATTCGTATCATTCGGATCAAGAGCTATTGATAGTATACCCATATAATCTGAATTTGTTCTATCCATCATATCGGTCAACGGAATCCACTTAGCCAGAGTATGATCCCATCGATAAGCCCCACCAATATCCGTGCGCGCATAGAGCAATTCCCTCTGCTTTGGATGATAGAGGATACCCGGAACAAATCCACCACCGCCTACGATCACACTCTTCCACAAATACGGAGATTGAGCACTTGATCGTTCCGGACAGCAACTTGCACAAAACAGGAAGAACAATATCAGAGTATTTTTTTTCATAAAACTTATACTACGCATGCGGTCTATCATTTCGTTTCAACGCTTATTGAAGTTTCGATTAAGTTGTCCGATGTAACGCGCAAAGTGATCCTTCCAGCCTTATCATTTGATTGAATGACCACCAAACACATTCCATTGAATGCTTTCTTCTCATTTGCTTTGAATGAATCATGGTCGGTTTGGAGACCATTATCAACTCCAACAATCTTACCCGCGCCGGAAATATTGAAGTGAATTAAATTATCAGCGTGCGGTACTAACGTACCTTGTGCATCCAAGACTTTGACTGTGACAAATGAAAGATCTTTACCATCTGCTGCAATTGTGCTTCTATCAGCCTCAAGAGCAATCCTTGCGGGAGCACCGGCAGTTTTGATTTCTTTGGTAAGAATTTCTTTTCCTTCCGTACGTCCGATGGCTTTTATTGCGCCCGCTGTGTAAGGCAAGCGCCACACAAGATGAAGCTTGTCATTGGTCTTTTTCTGAGCGCCCATTGATACACCATTCAAATACAATTCAACTTCTTCGCAATTAGTGTAAGACCACACGTCGACTGTATCGTCCTGCTTCCAATTCCAATGTGGAAAGAGATGCAAAACAGGTTTCTTGGTCCATTCGCTTTGGTACATATAATAAGCATCTTTCGGGAAACCGGCTAAATCCACGATGCCAAAATAGGAACTGCGTGCAGGCCAAGGATATGGAGTAGGCTCTCCAAGATAGTCAAACCCTGTCCAAATATACATGCCCGAGAGAAAATCAAATTTCTTTATCAACTTCCATGTCTCTTCATGAGTGGATCCCCATGATGCGCTGCAATTATCATAGGATGAACAAGTTAAATCTGCGTTGCCGGTTGTTAAGGGAATATCCCAGCGAACGGGCCATCGTCTGATACTGTCCGACGGCATATCGTAGCTGCCGCGTGTTGCTAATGATGATGTTGTCTCAGAACCGATAAACTTTTTCCCCGAGTACGTTTTCGGAAAATCTTGATAGACATTCCAGTTGTAGCTGTACCCGATTAAATCAAGAGCACCGGAACGGATGACAGGATTCAAAGGATCAACGTCGTTACAGTTTGCCGTAATAGGGCGCGTTGGATCCAGAGTTCTGACCATATAAGCCAATTCCTTCGCTATTACAGTACCGCTACTGTCTTTCTTATCCCATTGTTCTACGACTTCGTTTCCAATACTCCAAATGAAGATGCTGGGATGATTTCGATCGCGTAGAACCATATCTTCAATATCCCGCTGATGCCACTCATCCCAGTTTAATGAATAATCAAATTGTGTTTTTCCCTTTTTCCACATATCAAATGCTTCGTCCATAACAATAAATCCCATCTGATCGCATAACTCAAGAAGTTCAGGAGCAGGCGGATTGTGGGATGTACGAATTCCATTGACACCCATCGATTTCATTATCTCTAATTGACGTTCTATGGCACGGCGATTGACTGCCGCACCAAGACAGCCGAGGTCGTGATGGTTGCAGACACCATTGATTTTCACATGTTTGCCGTTCAGGAAGGAACCTTTTGCCGTATCGAAATCGAACCGTCGGATACCTAATGGGGTTACATAGGTATCGCTCACGTTATTGTTGCATGTAACCCTGGTGATAACTTTGTATAGATATGGATTTTCAATTGACCACAAAATCGGACTTTTCACCATGAGGATTTGTTTAATTTCGCCCGCAGAATTTTTCTCAATAATCGTTTTTGTTTCAGCATTGGAAATCTTTTTATCGTTCTTGTCCACGATCGAAGTGGTCAGTGTCATTGGCTGATTTTTTGTAAATGTATTACAAACTTTTGTTTGAATCACTATCTTTGCTGAATACTCGGAAACTTCCGGTGTAGTAACATAAGTGCCCCAATGATCGACAAAAACTTTTTCGGTTGTCACCAACCAAACATTTCGATAAATTCCCGAGCCCGAGTACCAACGGGAGTTGGGCTGCTGTGAATTGTCCACCTTAACGGCAAGAATATTTTTTTCTGTTCCGAATTTTAGAAACGGTGTTAATTCATAACGAAATGAACTGTAACCGTAGGAACGCTTTCCAAGATACTGTCCATTAATCCAAACTTCGCTGTTTCGATACACGCCGTCGAAATCAATAAAAACCATTCGTCCTTTTTCTGAGTTCGGCAAGTCAAACGTTTTTCTGTACCACCCGATACCTCCGGGCAAAGCGCCGCCGCCGGGAGAAGCAGGATGATCTCTGCTGAATTTTCCTTCAATACTCCAGTCGTGCGGCAAATCAAGAATTCGCCATTGGGAATCATCCAAACCGGGCGCTTGCCCTTCGGGCACGTCGCCTAAATAAAATTTCCAGTTCTTACCGAAATTTTCAGTCTTTCTGCTTCCGTTTGATGAACCAGCAGAAGAAATTGAAACAAAAAGTGAGAGAGCAATAAAACAAATACTGAAAATAATCTTCCTGTTTCCATACAAAGATGTGTTCATTGTAAGAATCCCTTCCTAAAAAGATTGGAGCTTTTTATTTAGTTTCTTTTCTTTTCCCTGTTTGATTTGCAGTAAGGTAATTTTGTTTCCGTATCTCACTTTACATGCTGTCCCGGTTATGCTTTTAATTGTGGCAGATTTAAGTTTTCCTTGTTTCCATTCAATATCCACCTCGAATCCACCTCGTGCACGTAACCCTTTGATGCTTCCTGATGGCCACGCCTTCGGCAGGGCGGGGAGGAGGCTGATTTCACCTGCATGACTTTGCAGCAGCATTTCTGCAATGCCGGCTGTACCGCCAAAGTTACCGTCGATTTGAAAAGGCGGATGATTATCAAAAAGATTAGTTAAAGTGGATTTTGAGAGTAGTGCGACGAGATTTTCATAAGCTTTTTCACTGTCTTCTAGTCGTGCGAAGAAATTGATAATCCATGCGCGGCTCCAGCCGGTATGCCCGCCGCCATGAGCGAGGCGATAATCGATCGTTTTCCTTGCAGCCTGGGCCAATTCAGGAGTTTGACGCATAGTGATTTGTCTGCCGGGGTGCAATCCGAAAAGGTGAGAGATATGGCGATGTCCCGGTTCCGCTTCTTTGAATTTCTCCGACCATTCCATCAGCCGACCATCGCTTCCAATGCGTAAAGGACTCAACTGCGAGCGAAGATTTGCCAACTGATTTCTAAATTCACTGTCGGTGCCAAGAATTCTGGAAGCTTCAATCGTATTGGTGAACAGATCCCAGATAATTTCCATGTCCATCGTTGGACCCATAGTAATATTAGAAGTATCACCATCTTTTGTGATAAATTTATTTTCTGGAGAGCTCGATGGACCTGAAACCAAGAATCCTGTTTTTGGATCTTCTGTCAGATAGTCCACAAAAAACAATGAAGCTTCTTTTAAGATCGGGTATGCATACTCGAGGAATTTTTGATCCATGCCAAATGCATAATGTTCCCACAGATGCTGACAGCACCATGCAGCACCCATCGGCCACATCCCCCACTCAGCTTTGCCTACGGAAGTAGTCCAGTACCACACATCAGTGGTAAAATGGGAAGTGAAACCACGGCTGTTATACATGTTTTTTGCGGTAGCTCTGCCGCTTCGGCGCAGACTGTCCACAAGCGCAATGAATGGAAGATGGCATTCCGCAAGATTAGTTACCTCCGCAGGCCAATAATTCATTTGGATGTTAATGTTGATATGATAATCGTCATTCCATGGCGTTGTGAGTCCATCAGCCCAGATTCCTTGAAGGTTTGCAGGAAGATCGCCCGGACGTGAACTGCAAATAAGAAGATACCGTCCATATTGAAAATACAGACTCAGTAATTGAGGATCATCACATCCGTTTTTAAATGCGTTCAGTCTTACATCCGTCGGTAAATTTGCATTTTCGTTTGATCCTAAGTTGAGTTTTACTCGATGAAAAAGGCGCTGGTGTTCAGCAATATGGTCTTTTTTGAGCGATTCAAATTTCTTTGTGGTTAGAGATAGTAAGGTTTGTTCACAGAATGAATGTGGATCTTTGCCCCAATAATTGGTTGCTGCGACGAGATAGAAGGTAATCGCGTCAGCGTTCTCTATAATAAGGCTGTCGCCACTGACTGATATCGTTCCGCCATTATTTATCGCTTTTAATTGAGTCTCATACTGCACGCCAGGATTAAGTCCTATGACGTCTACGCCTCCCGCTGTTACTTGTCCTTTCATAACAATAGCATTGCTTGAAGCAATTATAAGTGCATCTTTTGCTCGTGCAAGTCGAGCAGAAAGACTCAGTGCGTTCGGTTTGCTGCAGATAAAACGAATGACTATGCCCTGATCAACTGGACTTGAAAAGTACTCTCTATTATAAGTTACTTCTCCAACCTTATAAGTGACACGTGCGATTGCTTCATCAAGATTTAATTCACGCCTGTAATCTGAGATCTTGCCGGTATGATTAATTTTGAAAAATAAATCGCCCAATGATTGGTACATATTCCATGTGGGCTCTATCATCATGTCACGTTCTGTAATCTTTTGTGCTTCTGCATATTTTCCGTCAAAGAGTAAACGCCGAACTTGAGGCAGGAATTTATAAGCATCGGGCTTATCTGTAACGGTACGACTTCCAGACCACATTGACTCTTCATTGAGCTGAACGCGCTCATAATCGGTTTTGCCGAATACCATTCCTCCCAATCGTCCGTTTCCGACAGGAAGTGCTTCAACCCATTCAGTGGCTGGTTGTTTGTACCAAAGTATGTTAGCCGGAGTATTTTTCGGCTTTGCGTTTTGTGGAAAAAGCGATGAAAGGAATATGAGCGAAAAGAGTATTGGGCAACACAGGATTGTTCGTCTATGTTTGCAAAGCATCATCATTTTATTCATGGAAGAGCATTTCCTTCGTGATAATTTGTTTTTGAATTCCCGGTCCCTCAATACTCACATCAAGAACTTTACCGCCACCTGCTTGGAAAAATCCAACGGTAATTGGATGGAACCCTGCTTTTAAAACGATCGTTCCGGATTCTTCCTGCGGTGCATGGTGCCCGTCATTACCGACAATTAAACTTCCGTCAATTGAGAGGAGAGTACCGTCGTCGGAATTCGTGAAAAATGTATACAAACCGTCTTTTGGAATTTTAATGTAACCAAGGTATTGAACTGCAAAGTTTTCACCGGAATTCTTTTCCGGAATCACAATCTGTCCGATTACGTCTGTTCGCTTGGCGACAAGAGAATCAAATAACGGGACAAAACTCCATCTGCCTTCGTAGTAATGATAGGTCATGCCTGGCTTTGGATTCTTGAGTTCCAGGGATGATGACAATTCACACGATCCTTCGATTTCAAGAACAACGACTGACATAGGGGGAAGAGTAACTTCTAAACTATTGTTGCTGAGTGTGGCACCAGCGAACTTCTTTGGAAAGATACTATTAGGAGAACTAAATGAATTGTGCTCGTTCATTACTGCCGCCGTGAGTATTTGTCCCGCAACAGCGTTCGCCAAGAACTTTTTAAAGCTGCAAGAAATTCTTTGTTGTGATTTTGGGTTAATGTTGCAGAGTGTGATATGAAGTTTACCTTGATTATCAATTGAAGCAGAAGAATTGACCGCAGGAAGTCCTTGTTCGCCGAATACATAATCTGGAGATTCGATGATTGTTTTCACCCACAGTGCATTCTGATGGACTTTGAACATATCAAATACATAGTATGTAGGAGTCAAAACCATCTTCTCGTCCTTCGTTAGGATTATGGCTTGTAAGACATTGACAATTTGTGCAATATTTGCCATTTGTACACGATCGCAATGATTGTTGAAAATGTTCAAGTTGCTGGCAGCAGTAATTGCGTCGCGTAAAGTATTTTGCTGATAGAGAAATCCCGGATTGGTACCGGGTTCAACACCATACCATGTGCCCCACTCATCCACAATGAGCGCAATCCGTTTCTGTGTATCGTATTTATCCATAATTGCACTATGTCTGGATATTAATTCTTCTATCCTCAGCGACTTCTTTAAAATGTCAAACCATCCCGTTTCATTAAAATCTGTTGCCGTCTTTCCATCATTAAATGAGTAATGATGAAGCGACAGGCCATTTATATATCCAGCAGCATTTTTCATCATCGTTTCCGTCCAGCCATAGTCGTCATCAGAAGGGCCGCATACAATTTTGAAAACTTTATTCTTACCATAATCGCGCATGTATGTTCCGTACCGTCTTGCCTGGTCAGCATAGAATTCCGGACGCATGTTGCCGCCGCAGCCCCAGCTTTCATTTCCGATTCCCCAATACTTTACTCCCCACGAATGATCGCGTCCGTTCTTTTTCCTGAGGTCTGTCATGGGACTTACGTTGTCCGAATTTACATATTCGACCCATTGTGACAACTCCTGAACCGTTCCGCTACCGACATTTCCACTGAAATACGGTTCACATCCAATCTGTCGGCATAGTTCTAGGAATTCCTGTGTACCGAAGCTGTTATCTTCTGTTACACCGCCCCAGTTGGTATTTATCATTGCGGGTCGGATTTCACGAGGGCCAATGCCATCTTTCCAATGATATTCGTCTGCAAAACAACCTCCGGGCCATCGCAACACCGGTATCTTGATTTTCCTCAATGCTTCAACGACATCATTCCGAATGCCATTAGTGTTGGGAATATTTGATTTCTCTCCAACCCAGATGCCGCCATAGATGCAGTTTCCCAAATGTTCTGAGAATTGGCCGTAAATGTTCTTGTTGATTTTTGTTCGAAGATTTGAAGCATCAATAACGATAGAAGTGGTTTTTATCTGTGCTTGTGTCGAGAGAGTAAGAAAAAAGAGGATTACTGCAATTACGTATTTCATGAGATTTGCCTCTTTCATAGAAAGACTCTCACAAAGCCACAGAATTCAATTATTTGACAATAAAAGTATCGCATTTTACATCTACAGAACTTTTACCGACGAGAATTTCATATGCACCTGTTGGAACGGTTCGTTTCATATCCATACCGATTGCCGCGAGTTTATCGGGGGTAAGTGAAAAATGTACTGTCTTTGTCTCACCCGGATTGAGTGTAATGCGAACAAAATCTTTGAGTTCTTTTATGGGTCGAGTCGGGAGACTGATAAGCTTATGAATGTAGAGCTGGATAATTTCATCTCCCTTTACAGTGCCAGAATTGCGAATCTCAACTGTAATATCTGCTGTTCCATCCACCGGAATGGATTTTGAAGAGATGCGAAGATTATTATACTCAAATGTGGTGTAGCTCAATCCGAATCCGAATGGATAAAGAGGAGAAGAATCACTCAGGACATAATCCCGGAAGCGGGAAGGTTTCCGGTCATAATAACATGGCAATTGTCCGATAGAGCGCGGGAATGTGACAGTAAGTTTGCCTGAAGGATTCACTTTTCCAAAAATCACATCCGCAACTGCGTTGCCGGTCTCCTGACCAAGGTACCAGCATTCGATGATCGCCTGCGCTTTCTTACTCAATTCATTCATTGTTATCGGCCGTCCATTAATGAGCAGTACCACCGTCGGCTTACCGATATGAAGAATCGCATCTGCGAGTTCATCTTGTTGACCAACCAGATCTAAATTATCCCGATCTCCTAGATGGTTTTCGCTCCAGGCTTCTCGGCAAATCAATTCATTCTCGCCTAAGACCAAAACAACTGCATCACTTCGCTTCGCTATTTTCACTGCCTCTGCAATCAGTTTTTTATCATTTTCTGGATTGTTGAGAATAGGATTTTCATTCACTTGCCAGTGGCATTCCTTGTTCAGAGTCAATTTGCAGCCTTCGGCATAGAGAACCTGGAATTTATTTCTCGCGAATGCACGAATTCCTTCCAAGACGCTTACACCTTGCATGGGAAATGCTGAATAACCGCCAAGATGAATATCGGCAGCATTGGGTCCGATGACGGCAAGAGTTTTAATTCTTGTTGAATCAAATGGAAGTGTCTTCTTTTCGTTTTTTAACAGAACCATCGCCTCGTGTGCTGCTTTCAGGGCGAGTGCCCTATGTTCTTTGGATTGTGTTACACGTTCCAATAAATCGATGTCTGCGTATGGCTGATCAAACAAACCACATTCAAATTTTACTCGCAATACATTCGCCGTAACCCGGCGTATAACAGATTCATGAAGCTTTCCACGCCTTACTTGTTGAGCAAGAGTTCCAAAACAGCTTCCTCTACCGAGTTCGTAATCGATGCCGGCTTGTACGGAAAGAATGCCGGATTCAATAGAATCGGCAGCGGCAAAGTGTTCGCGGTACGTAACATCCATTCCACCGCCATCGCTCATTACAAATCCATTAAATCCCCATTCGTTGCGTAAGATATCAGTAAGCAATTTATGATTGACGTGATTTGGTACACCATCCCATTCGTTGTATGAAGCCATGATCGATCTTGCGTGTGCCTTCGTCACCGCCATTTCGAATGGATAGAGATGATTCTCACGGAATTCCCGTTCGGAATAATTCACAGGAGCAATATTACGCCCGCCTTCAGGTTGTCCATGCCCGGCAAAATGCTTCAACGTTGCGGCAACATGATGATTGTTGATGAGTGAATCACGACCCTGGAAACCAAAGACTGCAGCCATTCCAAGCCGCGATACCAGATAGGGATCTTCGCCATAACATTCTTCTGTGCGTCCCCATCGTGGATCGCGGGCTAAATCAACGACCGGCGAAAGAACCTGCCGGGTTCCGCGTAAGCTTGCTTCAAGAGCTGAGGCAGTGAAAACCTGCTCGATCAATGTTGTATCCCATGTGCATCCAAGAGCGATGGCCTGCGGAAATGAAGTCGCACCGTCAGCCATAAATCCATGAAGCGATTCGCCAAATATGAATACCGGAATTCCGAGTCGGGTTTTTTCAACCATAAATCGTTGAATGCCGTTGATGCACTGCGCGCGATGCCGAAGCGAACGATCATGTCTTAGTGTCCATGTGGCAAAGCTGCCAACGCCGTGATTGAGAATGGCAGTGTCTTGGGCTCCGATAAAATTCCCTTTCTCATCAAATGCAAAAGTGTCTTTAGAAACTACAGAATAGAGTTGAGCTGTTTGTTCCTCCAAAGTCATATGTTGTAGAAGATCGTTCACTCTTTCCTCAATCGGCATTGCAGGATTCTTATATGCTGACTGCTGAGCAAAGCCAATTGTTGAAAACCAAACCATCAGCAAGACAAGAAGTGTTTTCATATAGCAGAGTGCCGATTTAATGAGCGCATTAATGCATATTATTTCATCTGAATCGATTGCGATGAACCATCATATGTCACAGTTACATCCGGTTTAGCTCTGAAATCGAGTCCAGATGCCTTTAGTTTGCTGATCCAGACGATTTCGAATGTGCGCTGCGCCAGCATCCCGAAAAATTCGCCTTGCCGTTGTTCGATAGTAAGTTCCTTTTTCTTCTCATTATAGCTCAATTGGATGGTTGAGAATTTCCCTTTTTCATAGTTGTAATTAATGTTCTCGTCTTCATAGAGTGTGAATGATCCATCGCTGCCTGTATAGACGAACAATCGAATTGGACCCGCAGGTTTTTCTGTTGTGTATTGGATTTCCGGACCGCATGGGATAATCGATCCCTCTTTTATATAAATAGGAATATTGATATAAGGAGCATCCGCCTGAATTGTCTGACCTCCTTTAAAATATTGTCCGGTTTTAAACGTATACCATCCGATTCCTGACGGTAAGTACACCGGACGGGTTCGCGCCTTATATTCAGTCACTGGATTAACGAGGAATGCAGGGCCAAACATAAATTGATCAATGATATTGATGACATTTTTATCTTGACCGAAATCCATTACCAGACTGCGCATAATAGTATAATCTTTTTGAGTGACCATACCTGCCAGCGAATAAATGTACGGCATCAACCGATAGCGAAGCTTATCATATGCCAGCATGGATTGATATGCCGGGTGATCGTCTGGTGCGGTATTATACATTTCTCGTAATGGGAATTGGCCATGAACCCGAAAAATTGGACAGAACGCTCCGAACTGGAACCACCGTGTATTGAGTTCGCGCCATTCATCCAAATCGGCGTCATTCGGATGTTCATACCTTGATTCAACTGCAAAACCTCCAATATCCATTGACCAGTAGGGAATTCCGGAAAGTGTAAAATTCATCCCGGACGAAATCTGTGCTTTAAGATCATACCACCGAGAGGCTATATCACCACTCCACGTGGTTGCGGCATAACGCTGCTGTCCGGCAAAAGCAGATCGAGTGAGGATAAAGACGCGCTGACCATTGTTGACACTACGTTGTCCTTCATAGACACCTTTCGCATTCATCAGAGAATATGCATTGAGATAGCGGTATGCTGAACCCAACGCTGTCGGATGCTGACGTAGGATCGTCTCAGTTCTCGAAAGATCAGAACAGATATCCGGCTCGGTGCAATCTAACCACCATCCATCGATGCCGATACTGAATAGTTTTTCGTTCATAAGCTGCCAGAATAATTTTCGTGCGTCAACATTATACGCGTCATAGAACGTCGACACATAACCAGACCCTACCCAATCTTTTTGGCCTTTCTCGACATTGCGCTTGTATAACCATCCTTTTTCATTAAACAGATCGTAATTCTTCAGGCCAACGTAAAACTTCGGCCAAACTGAAATCATAATTTGTGTATGAAAATCGTTGTGAAGAGTTTGGATCATACCTTTCGGATCAGCATAGCGTTCAGAATCAAATTCGTGGCTGCCCCATTGGTCTTCTTTCCAGTAGAACCAATCTTGCACGATGTTATCGAGAGGGATCTGACGTTTGCGGAATTCTCTGACTGTTGAGAGAATGTCATCCTGCGAGTTGTAGTGCTCCCGTGATTGCCAGAATCCCATAGCCCATTTTGGCATCATAGGCGCTTTGCCGGTGATCGTCCGGTAACCGCGAATAACCTGATCAAGGTTGTCCCCATGGATAAAATAATAATCGATCTGATCGGCCACTTCCGAATACAATGAGATTCGGCCTTTTGTATCTCCCTTTTCTGGAGTGAGACATTTCAAACCAATGTAACCGCCGGAATGAATCCACTCGATCTTCATTTGATATTTTTTCCCGGCTTTCATTTCAAGGCAAGGAAGATGTATCCATGGATTCCAATTCTGCCGCCATGAATTAACCACAAGCCTTCCATCCAACCATAATTTTGTATAACCACTGCAATAGAGTCTGAATTTGTGAATGCCTGACTCTTTGCTTTCAATGGTTCCGCTCCAGCGAATAGCAGTTACCTTTCGTTGAAAACCCGGGGGGAATTCATCGTTTACATCTGTGAATTCATGTTCAATTCTTGGTTCAATGCGAGATGTAAAAAGGGTAGTAAAAGAAGTGTCTTTGAAATATTCAGCCGTCAACCCACCTTCGGAACTATCGTTATTGCGAAGTTTAAGTGTAGATAGAGATTCAAACTCGCGGATGTCTCCAAATTTTGTATGGGAATTGTTATCCCACAGGATTCCATAATTTCTATTTGATACGAGGAAAGGAACAACTTCTACCATATTATGTTGCCAGAGGTCGACGTCCTGGCCTTTATAATTCATGACAGCGTTTTGATGGCCGCCGAGTCCGTAAAATGCTTCATCGTTTGGAGATTCAAAAATACTTTGGATATGATATGTTCGTTCGCCTCCAACTTCTGCGGCTGTGATCAACTTACCAACTCCAGACTTTTCCTGAAGCAAGATTTTATTATTTTGATCGTAAAAGGCAATCGCTCCGGTTTTGGAATGAACGCGCACTTTGGTCTTAGCAGTAGCAATCTCAACCCAGGCACCTTGTTCCTTAACGGTGAAGGGAACCTGATCCCAAGTTGTTTTTTCGACCATCACGCTTGGTCGATTTGAGAAAGATTTTTCAGGTGCCGCCAGTACACGAAAAATATTTTCAGTACACACCTGTATCTTCAACCACTGCGGGTCGGTCGGTTTTTGTTTAGTGAATTCGAAAAGGACGCCATCGGCCTGTTTTTGAAAAACCTGACTATACGAAACACTGGAGACGAAGCATAAAAAGATAATGATTGCACGCCATTGTTTTTGATTCATGGAATATCCTTTCAATTGTTGTTGTCGTATTGTTCGATTGATCCGACTGTGTCTCTAATGCTTATGTTGCTCCGTTGACGTGTCGGATAGAAGATGCGAAACCAGCTTAAGCGTACCGAAATAATTTGCATTCATCCAATGGAAATTTCCTGGACTTGGTTCCCAGACGGAACCGAACATATAGTCTCGTAATTTCGGGTTCTTCTCGGGATGATCATTGTCGCAATAAGCAAGAGAAAGACCCATCGCTTTGCCAGCGTGCAATCGCGCTCTAGCTGAATCCTTATTGGACATTGTATCTTTGTACGTATCATTATACACAATCAAAGAAAACTCCCAAACTGCTTTGTTACCGGTTTTGCGCAATGCGAATGTTGGCAAGTGAGAAGTGTAGTTCATGCTTTTAGCATCAGACCAACTTGTTCCCGCCAAATCGTAAACATAGCATTTCGTTGTAACTTGTCCTTCTTTTGGAAAATCAGCATAAATATGATAGGCAAAAGCATTCTCGGCATTCGTTCCCCATTGAATTCCAATACTATCTTTACCGTCGAACACATGCAATCCACCGGACTTGTCTTCATCGATAAAGACCTCAACAATATCAAAATTGTAAATATCAGCAGTTACGCCGGGAATAAAGCCATCGACAAACACATTGTCTGTGATTTCCACAAGAAAGTACAACAGATTAGTTGTGGATGACCACACAACTTTATAGCGACCTGAAAAATCATTTGAGTCCACTTTTGCTCCATACGGAATCCACACTTGAGCAATACTTTGCCAAGGTACGTTCTGCCAGCATGAATCATTTCCTATTCCATCAATGACGGGCGAGACGGCGGCTTCAGGCGCTAATACGGGATTGTCTTGTGTTGGAGATTGCTGGGGAAATGCAGTGTTCCAATGAAGAAAATTAAGTAATACACATGTGATAAAGATTAGAAATACATATTGCTTTAATTTCATGAGAGTGCTTTCACTTTGATGCGCTGATCAAAATCAGTCGGAAGAGTCTCTTCACTGGCTTTATCCAATTTATTCCACCATGTGAACTTGAGCGCGACTGACATGGATAGCATAATGCTCAAGGCGATAGTAAAAATCAGATGTTGCTGTGTCACTAATGCGATAGGGATAGTGACGAGGGAGGTTTGCCAGAGAACCCCGACTAAAACATTGAAGAGGTCGTGTGTAAAATTCCTATTCGGTTGAAAGTCAGGATATAATATTCTGACTTTTTTCAGGATCGGTTTCCAGAACCCCCAGGGAAGTGAATTACTTCCAAGAAAGTATGAATTGAGGTTCTTGATGGCTCGTTTGGATACGAGGATCCCGAGAGTAATTGTGACAAAAAAGTAACTGAGAATAATTATGAGATCAAGAGTACTGATCATCATAACGAAGGGTTTCCTGTCGGAAAATTTCCAGTATTTTTCTCTCGCTTAAGTTGCATGGAATAATTAAAATGATTAAAATGTAATTGAAACGTTATAATATATATATAAAGAATTTTAATTAATAATCAATTGAATTGTGGATGAGTGCCGGTTAAAGAATTATTTGTACATACCATTAGAAATTGCTCGGTATTATGATAATTTTTCAGGATGATCGGCCTCAAAGTATGCATGGTGTGATTTTTTTTGTCGGATTTTTAATATACAATAATATACTCAACGTACAAACGGTTTTTTAAGTCAAAGAACTGTTGATGGCTCTTCAATTTCCCATTACCGTGGTTATTTTTTTTAGGAGTTGATGTGCGTCGGCTCAGGCAGAGGAAGGGGAGAAAGTCCGCATCGTTATGAGAGTGTCTCGTTTCTCAAGGAAAAAACTGTGAACAAACCTAGAAGCGGTTTAAAACACGTGCGTCCGATCGTTCGATCTATTTCTTCTGTAGTTATTCATATAGTCTTCGTGATGCATCTATTCTCACAGACATCAACATTTTTCATGTCTCCGTTGTTTCAAGACAATATGGTTCTCCAGCAGCAATGTGATGTACCTGTTTGGGGAAATGGAACTCCCGGAACAAACGTCTCGATTCAAACATCGTGGGGAGAGAAAACTTCGACAGTGGTTCTTTCGGACAGTATATGGACAACGAAGGTGATGACGCCTAAAGCCGGCGGACCGTTTCAGATATCCGTTCGGCATGGAAATTCCCTTATAGTACTAAGAAATGTTTTAGCGGGTGAAGTTTGGTTGTGTTCCGGTCAATCGAATATGGAGATGTCGCTTGAAGGATGGCCGCCTTCCGATACGATAATGAATAGTGCAAGTGATATTGAACAGGCATTGTATCCCTCCATTCGATTGTTCTCTGTGATGCGTGCTTATGAAGCAACGCCGAATACGATTTGTGTTGGGAGTTGGGTGGAATGCAATCCGATTGATGCCAGAGGTTTTAGTGCTACCGCATATTATTTTGGCAAGATGTTGTACTCATCACTCAAAGTACCTATCGGTCTCATCAACTCAAGCTATGGAGGAACTTCTATTGAAGCCTGGATGAGTAGAAATGAATTAGAATCTTTTAAAGAATTCTCTGAACCGTTGAAGAAACTTGAAGAAAGTCAGGATGGTATTCGGTCGCTGACTCAATGGCTGACTCAGCATCCAGTGATCAATCTTCGCAATCCGGATCCGCTGCATAAGTGGGATGGATTGAAATTTGGTGATGAGAATTGTTCTGCCCAAAAGTATAATGATAGTGCATGGCAGGAAATGAATTTACCAACCCTATGGGAACGGACATCCGTTGGCGAGTTCGATGGTGCCGTATGGTTTCGGAAACAAGTGATCATTCCATCCGCATGGATTGGAAAAGATCTTCAGCTCCAGCTTGGAGCTATCGATGATATGGATGAAACATATGTGAACGGCCAAAAGGTTGGACAATATCTTGCTGATGGTTATTGGAGTACGAACCGGTTGTACAAAGTCGCTGGGTCAGTTGTTCAGGATTCTTTTCTCCAGATAGCGGTCCGTGTGATTGATCTTCGGGGCGGCGGTGGACTTTGGGGCAATGGATTTAAAATGATTCTTTATCAGGATGACATCAATACCGGAATATCACTCGAAGGGAACTGGAAATACCTTCCCGTAGCTGAATATCGCACAAACACCTTCTTTGTGTTTGGTGCAGAGGGCAATGAATTCGCACAGCGGCCAAAATTCCCAATAGATTTTTCTCCCAATACTCCAACGTCGCTCTTCAATGCAATGATCAATCCGCTTGTACCTTTTACTATAAAAGGAGTAATATGGTACCAAGGTGAAAACAACGTACCAAACCCCTCCCTGTATAAAAAACTCTTTCCTGCAATGATTTCCGATTGGCGGCAGGTGTTTCAAAATCGTGATCTTCCGTTCTATTTTGTCCAGTTAGCACCATATGACTATGGACAGAAATCAGCATCCCAGATTCTTCGCGAAGCACAATTCCAGACATTGTCTGTCAGGAAAACAGGAATGGCTGTTACGCTTGATATCGGTAATCCAAAAAATATTCATCCTGCCGACAAGGAGAGTGTCGGAAAGCGCCTGGCGTATTGGGCGTTGGTCAAAACATATGGGAAGAAGATTGCTTATTCCGGACCGCTTTATAAATCCCAGAAAATTATGAACGGTAAAATCGTTCTCACGTTTGAATATGCAGAGAAGGGATTGGTGGTCAAGAAAATAAATGGGGAACATCATTTCATGATCGCTGGAAAAGATAGAGTGTTTAAAAAAGCTGTTCTGAAAGTAGCTGGAAGCAAGCTTGTTCTCTCGCACCCTCAAATTTCTAAACCTGCGGCAGTGCGTTATGCCTGGAGTAATGTTGATGAGGGCACGTTGTTCAATAAAGAAGGATTACCTGCATCATCTTTTCGAACGGATGATTGGGATGAATAACTATGGTTCCGCGATTCTTCTACTATCCATCCTTTCTAATGTATTTTAATCCTAACCGTTGGAGAGTCTTATGAAACCGATATGCATCGTCGCAATTCTTATGATATTCATGATCTGCACTTTGAATGCACAAAAATTTAATGGATTGGCGCTCACACCTCCCATGGGATGGAATAGTTGGAATACATTTGGATGCAACGTCGATGAAGCGCTTATTCGCGAAATAGCTGATGCAATAGTTGTGAGCGGGATGAAAGGAGCGGGATATACGTATGTTGTGATTGACGATGGCTGGCATGGCAAGCGCGACAGTCTGGGATTTATTCATCCTAACCCTCAGCGGTTTCCCTCGGGGATGAAAGCGCTTTCCGATTATGTTCATTCCAAAGGATTAAAATTTGGTATCTATTCTTGTGCAGGAGAAAAAACATGTAATGGTTATCCAGGGAGCCGCGGTCACGAATATCAGGATGCATTGACGTATGCACAGTGGGGAGTCGATTATCTTAAATATGATTGGTGCAATACAGATAGCCTCAATGCTGTAGGTGCTTATACAACAATGCGTAATGCGTTGAATGCTGCTGAACGGCCGATTGTTTTTAGCTTATGCGAATGGGGAAATAATGATCCATGGAAATGGGGAAAGGATGTCGGGCACCTCTGGCGAACTACAGGTGATATAACAGATTGCTTTGACTGTGAAGTGAACCATGGCACATGGTCGTCCTGGGGTATTATGAAAATTGTTGAGATGCGAAAAGATATTCGCTCCTATACAGGACCAGATCACTGGAATGATCCCGATATGATGGAAGTTGGGCGAGGGATGTCATTGAGTGAAGACCGGGCACATTTTTCGTTGTGGTGTATGATGGCAGCTCCACTCATGGCAGGAAATGATTTGAGGAGTATGAAGAAAGAAATAAGAGAGATTCTTACCGATAAAGAAGTGATTGCTATCGATCAAGATTCTCTCGGTGTACAAGGATTCAGATTTAATAGTAACGCGCAAGGAGTTGAAGTATGGGCAAAACCACTCGTACATGGCGATTGGGCAATCTGTTTTCTCAATCGAACTGAACGCTTGAGGAGTATTGAATTTGATTGGTCCATACAAGTTATCGAAGATGATATTTCGAAGAAAACATTAAACGTAAAAGAAACTACATATAGTATTCGAGATCTTTGGTCTCAGAAACAACTTGGCACGACAAAAAAATTGTTGAATGCCGAAATTTCATCACACGATGTCTTGCTTGTGAAATTAGTAAAACAATAAGTACTGAGAAAAGGAACTTGATAAATTTTGTGGAGCGGTGATGAATAAAATACTATTTCTTCTTGTTCTTTCAGGGGCGTTGTTGTGCTCAACAAACACACTGCTTGCTCGACAAGATATAAAAGGAACGAAGTATTTCGACTGGTTACACAATGTCGATAGAAGCCAACCTATCAACAGTCCCAACGCAAAGAAACTTCCGCTTGTGAAGGTGCACGGGAATAAGTTTGTCAATGAACGAGGGGATACAATCTTGTTTCGTGGTGTATCTATTGCTGATCCTGATAAGATTGAACAAGAAGGTCGTTGGAATAAAAATCTTTTTGTGAAAATTAAAGAGTACGGCGCCACCCTTGTCCGTCTACCGGTCCATCCTGTGCCATGGCGGATGCGTACACCAATAAAATATTTAGAGCTCCTCGATCAGGCGGTCGAATGGTGTACAGAACTTGGGATGTATGTCATCATCGATTGGCATTCCATAGGAAACCTCAGAATGGAGTTGTTTCAAGGCCCGGAGTACGTTACCACGCGCAAAGAAACCTACGAATTTTGGAGAGCGATTGCCTTGCATTTTCAGGGAAATACTACCGTTGCGTTTTACGAGCTCTTCAATGAACCGACAGTATTTCATGGCAAATTGGGAAGGATGTCCTGGAGTGAGTGGAAAAAAATAAATGAGGATATCATTGCTCTCATCCGCGCGTATGATGATGAACGGATTCCGCTCGTGGCAGGTTTGGATTGGGCATATGACTTGACTCCGCTCCGTAACGAGCCGATAGAAGCTGAAGGAATCGGATATGTCGCGCATCCATATCCGCATAAGCGTGATAAACCATATGTCCCAAAGTGGGAGGAAGATTTTGGATTCGCGTCTGGCCGTTATCCCATGGTTGTAACAGAATTCGGATTCAGTAAGGGAAAACAAGGTTTGGAAGAAAATGGCGAGTACGGGAAGGAAATAATCCAATATCTTGAACGTAAAGGAATCAGCTGGGTGTGCTGGATTTATGATCCACTCTGGAAACCAACATTAATAGAATCTTGGGATACATTTAAACCTACTGAGAGCGGTGAATTCTTTAGAAAAGCTCTTCGGCGTGAAATTGAAAAGTAGTAATTTGAACAAAGTGAAAAGATGAAACAGAAAACTTGGATAAAGTATGCTGCACTTATCACTATAGTAATCCTAATTGGATCAGGTTCGCTGTTAGCGGCAGAGAACAAATTTTCATCACCGGTGAAGACAGCCATACGTGAACGGTTGCTCATGGATTTTGGTTGGAGATTTGCTCTCGGACATGCCACCGATGCAAAAAAGGATTTCAACCATGCTACAGGATATTTCTCTTATTTTGCGAAAGCCGGGTACGGTGATGGCCCAGCATCGAAAGAATTTAATGATCACCCTTGGCGTACGTTGAATCTCCCGCACGATTGGGCAGTTGAGCTGCCGTTCGATTCACTGGCAAGTTATAGTCATGGATACAAAGCTATCGGGCGTAACTATCCGGTAACAAGCATTGGCTGGTATCGAAAAACGTTCACCATTCCCGAGTCGGATATAGGTAAGCGCATCAGCATACAGTTCGATGGCGTCCATCGCAACTCGGTTGTTTGGGTCAATGGATTTTATCTTGGTGAAGAACATTGTGGTTATTACAGTTTTCAATACGACATCACCGATTATTTGAATTACGGAGGTGAAAATGTTGTTGCTGTCCGTGTCGATGCGACTATGGAAGAGGGATGGTATTATGAGGGTGCGGGCATCTATCGACATGTGTGGTTGAATAAAACAGCACCGCTTCATATTGCACCGTTCGGTACATTCGTTTCATCTGACGTGAAAGAAAATTCTGCTGACATTACCGCTCGTGTTACGCTGATCAATGAAGGAGCGAAGAATGCAACGTTCGAAATAAAACATACCGTTATTGATGCAGATGGTAAAACTGTTGCGCATGCAGAGTTGAAACAATGTGTTCTTCATTCGGGCGAATCAAATGAATATGTAAATCTGATGAACGTCACCAATCCCAGTTTATGGTCAATTGAAACGCCATATTTGTACAAGCTTATAACAACCATCACTTCAGCAGATTCTCTTGTCGATCGGTATGAGACTCCATTTGGAATTCGCACTCTCCGATTTGATTCCAAGGAAGGATTTTTTCTCAATGGTAAACATGTCTATCTCAAAGGAAGTAATAATCATCAAGATCATGCAGGAGTTGGTACAGCCATTCCAGATGCGCTTCAGGAATTTCGCGTTAAGCGATTGAAAGAGATGGGAATGAATGCTTACCGCTGTTCGCATAACCCGGCTACGCCCGAACTTCTTGATGTGTGTGATCAGTTGGGCATGCTCGTGATTGATGAAAACCGTTTAATGGGAACGAATGCCGAACATCTTGATCTGCTGAAACGAATGATCGTACGCGATAGGAATCATCCGAGTGTTTTTGTTTGGTCGATCGCCAACGAGGAATGGGTAGCGGAAGGCAATATTACAGGTGCACGATTAGCAACGACTATGCAAACCTTTGCGCAGAAGCTTGACCCGACTCGCCGTATTACTTATGCCAATAGCGGCGGATGGGGTAATGGAATATCGACCGTCCAGGATGTTATGGGTTTTAACTATATATTCAATGGAAATATCGATAAGCAGCATGTAGATTTTCCTCAACAACCGAGCATGGGAACGGAAGAAACAACTTCAAGAAGCACACGTGGTATCTATGTTGATGATTCATTGCATGCACACCTCGCTCCGATAGATAGAAAGCCTCCGGGACATGGCGTGGAAGAAGGATTGAAGTTCTATGCAGCACGTCCCTTTCTATCCGGAATTTTCTTCTGGACAGGGTTTGACTATCGCGGTGAAGCCAGTCCGTTCGGCTGGCCGCAGGTGACATCTCAATCCGGTATTGTTGACCTCTGTGGTTTTCCCAAAGACATGTTTTATTATCTCAAATCGTGGTGGAGCGACGAGCCGGTGCTGCATATTTTTCCTCATTGGAATTGGAAAGAGAAGGAAGGACAGCCGATCAACGTTTGGGTCTTCAGCAATTGTGATGAAGTGGAATTATTTCTCAACAAAAAAAGCCTAGGAAAAAAAACTGTTCCTAAGAATTCTCATCTCGAATGGATGATTCAATATGAACCTGGAGCCTTACTTGCACAAGGGTATAAAAATGGTCGACAAATTCTCACCGAGAAAATCGAGACAACGGGAGAACCAGCCTCTGTGAAAGTGATTCCTGATCGATCGACCATACAAGCAAATGGTGAAGATGTTGCGGTTGTGACAGTACAGGTTCTTGATTCGAAAGGAAGAATTGTCCCTACGTCCGGAAATGAAATTACTTTTTCCATACAAGGACCGGGTAAACTTATTGGTGTCGGTAATGGAGATCCATCATCGCACGAGCCGGACAGGTATTTTGAACGTATGAGTCATGCCAATATTGACCAACTAAAAGCACAATCAACAGCCCAGAAAGAAAATTATCCGGAAGTGAAATCGGAATATAATGTTTCAGCCTGGCAATGGGCGGTCAATGGGAAAGGTGAATATATTGTTGCATTAAGAGACAGTCTCGATGTTGCGATCATTCGAGGTGAGTTTACCTTGCCTCCTCTTACAGAAAATACAAGTGTCTCACTCTGGCCAAAAAGTTTAGGCGAAGAGCAAGCGATTTATATCAATGGAAAACTTGTTATATCACAAATAAAGCGCGATGATCCGGTTCGTGAATATAAACTTGATCATTCTTTTCTTCATGAAGGAAAAAACATTTATGCAGTCGTTGGGAAACCATTGATAAAAAGATTCCAATATGACAACCTAAACACTGATCCTGGTATCGTTCGGGTCTCTAGCCCTGCAGATCCTTGGAAGCGTACAGTGTTCAATGGATTAGCACAAGTCATTATACAATCTTCAAAAGAACCAGGTGTTATCGTCCTGAAAGCAGTTTTAAAAGGCTTGGGCAGTGACATCATACAGATTCAGTCTCAGAAGTCAGTATTGCGGCCATCTGTTCCTGAATAAATTTTGGATGAATACATTATTTTTCCAGCACGCACTCTTTTCTATGAAAGAGATGAAACATGGGGTTCTATTCTCCAGAGATAGATAGATACGATGAAATGAAGTATAACCGATGTGGACGAAGCGGACTGAAATTATCGGCCATTTCATTGGGATTGTGGCACAACTTCGGAAGTGTTGACAGTATGAGTAATGCACGTACTATGGTGCAACGGGCGTTCGATCTGGGGATAACTCATTTTGATCTGGCAAATAATTATGGCCCTTCTCCCGGATCAGCCGAAGAAAATTTTGGGAAAATATTAAAAAAAGATTTTTCATCGCATCGGGATGAATTAATTATCTCAACAAAAGCCGGATACTTCATGTGGCCTGGTCCGTATGGAGATTGGGGATCGAGGAAATATTTAATTGCGAGTTTGGATCAAAGCCTGAGCCGCATGGGATTGGAGTACGTCGATATTTTTTACCATCACCGTCCGGATCTTGAGACACCATTGGAAGAAACGATGTATGCGCTTGATCAGATTGTCCGCAGCGGCAAAGCCCTCTATGTTGGAGTTTCTAATTATTCACCGGGGTTAACTGCGAAAGCGGCCAAAATACTTCGAGATCTTGGTACCCCTTGTCTCATCCATCAGCCGAAATACAGCATGTTCAACCGATGGATTGAAAAAGATTTGTTGAGAGTTTTAAAAAAAGAAGGAATCGGATGTATTGCATTCTCTCCTTTAGCACAAGGATTGCTGACCGAAAGATACTTCAAGGGCATTCCGTTAGATTCGCGTGCTGCAAAACGACATGGATTTTTAAAAGTTGAAGAAGTGACCGAGGAACAACTATCGAAAGTACGTCGACTGAATGAAATTGCTAAACAGCGAAATCAGTCGATGGCACAAATGGCACTTGCCTGGGTGCTGCGCCATTCTGAAATGACCTCTGTGTTAGTCGGAGCCAGCCATGTCTCTCAAATTGAGGATGCTGTGGGAGCGTTGAAGAATACGAAATTTTCATCTGAAGAATTAAAGATGATTGATGACATTCTAGATAGTAAAAAATCAAAATAATGTTTTCTCAGGTGAATGTATGAATAAAGAATTGATCGTTTTAGTATCACTGTTGATTGTTGTCTTTCTTCTTTATAATCACACGAAAGCCCAATCCATAAAAAAGGAGAAGGAGCAATTTCAACCACTCTCGTATGAGCAGGCTGATGAAATAGCTGACTCGGTTTTGGCTTTGATGACGTTGGATGAAAAAATTGCATACATCGGTGGTGATCGATCGTTTTTTATCAGATCGATTTCCAGGTTGAATCTTTCTGAGGTCTACATGACCGATGCGACGCAGGGGGTGCATATCAGAGAAAAATTTAGAGACTTTGATCTATCAAAATATCAATTGGAGAAATCCACCGCATTTCCTTGTCCACTGCTGTTAGCGGCGACATGGAATCCTGAACTTGCCTATCGATATGCAGAAGCTGTCGGTGAAGAATGTCGCCAGGGCGGCGTCGGTATTTTACTCGGGCCGGGTTTGAATAGTTATCGGCATTCACAATGCGGCCGGAATTTCGAATACTTCGGTGAAGATCCGTTTCTTCGAGCACGATTGATTGAAAAGTATGTACAAGGTGTACAGAGCACTGGAACAGTAGCCACATTAAAACATTTTATGGCGAACAATACAGAGTATTACAGAAGAATGAGTAACTCAATTATCGACGAAAGAACATTGCATGAAATCTATTTGCCTCCATTTAAAGCGGGAATAGATGCCGGTGCCAAAGCGGTCATGACCTCGTATAATTTGTTAAATGGCGAATGGTGCGGACAAAGCGAATATGCGATTAATACTGTCTTACGAAAGCAGCTGGGTTTCAAATGGCTCGTTATGACAGACTGGTGGTCTGTAACTGACGGTGAAAAGTTGGCAAAATCCGGTCAGGATTTAGAGATGCCGTCTGCCGTTGCTCTCAAAGATGCTCACCAGCTTCTTCAAGATGGGAAAGTGAAGATCGAAGATATCGATCGAATGGTAAAAAGCATCTTACGGACATATTTTTCCATGAAACTTCATGATCAGAAAAAATTGCCACTGGATGATGCGATGTATGAAAATCATGAATTGATTGCTCTCCAATCAGCCCGCGAAGGAATAGTAGTTCTGAAGAATGAAGGTGATATTCTTCCCTTGAAGAACAATTCAAAAACCATATTGGTGACAGGTGACTATGTAAAAAAAATTGCGAGGGGTGGAGGGTCTGCAGAAGTGATAGGATATCATCAGCGATTGATGATTGACGAATTAAGAAAAGAATTCGGTGATAGAATCGTCTCTGTGGACAATCCGAGTCTTGAGCAAATTAAATCAGCAGATGTCGTGCTGTGTAACGTCGGCACGCAAGATAGTGAAGGATGGGACCGTCCGTTTGAACTTCCGGAAGATCAAGAGAATAAAGTGCAAGAATGTGTGAATAATAATCCAAATACCATCGTCATTGTCACCTCCGGCAGCGGAATCAGAATGACAGATTGGAATGATAAAGCGAAAGCGATTATCTATGCATGGTATGTCGGGCAAAATGGGAATACAGCATTAGCAGAGATCCTCTCGGGAAAAACAAATCCATCCGGAAAACTTCCTATTACCATTGAAAAAGATTTTAAAGACTCTCCGGGTTTCGGTTACCTTCCGGAAGGAGAAACATTGTATAAGAAGTGGAATGATAAAGGCGAAAAAGGGCATCAAGTGTATGATGTTCACTACACAGAAGGAATTTTTTCAGGTTATCGCTGGTACGAAAAGAACAATATCGAACCGCTGTATCCATTTGGTCACGGACTTTCTTACACTGAGTTTGAATACAGCAATCTTCAGGTTTTGAAAGGTCAATTCCATGAACAGGATTTTATTCAAGTAAGCTTTACAATAAAAAATATTGGAAAGAAAAAAGGATCGGAGATCGCTCAATTATATGTTCAAGATCCTGAATGTACTGTCCCTCGCCCGGTGAAAGAATTAAAGGGATTCAGGAAAGTAGATTTAAAACCTGGAGAAAATACGACAGTCGAGATGGCGTTACAGAAGCAAGACTTTTCTTTTTGGAATCCCGAAACAAAGGACTGGTTCGCAGAAAAAGGAAGGTTTAATATTTTTGTTGGGTCTTCTTCTCAAGACATAAAATTGCAGAAATCTATAGAATTGCAATAACATTTATGAATAAGAATTTAAAATAAAGAACAACAAACTCATCGCGGTATCAACGTTAGGAGACTCTTATGGAGAATGTTATTCAGAAGCTTTCAATGAAGGAAAAGATCGGGTACGGATTTGGCGATTTAGCATCATGTCTTTTCTGGGCAACGGTTATGTCTCAGCTTCTTTTCTTTTACACAGATATTTTTGGTTTGACCGGGAAAGCCGCCGGGTTAATGTTCTTTATTTCAAGAATTTTAGATGCTTTTTTTGATGTAGTCATAGGAATGACCGCGGATCGGACAAAGAGCCGGTGGGGAAAATTCAGGCCGTACATCTTATGGGGAGCTGTCCCGTTGGCTGTGTCTGCTGTCTTAGCATTTTCGACGCCTGAGTTTAGCGAAGCAGGCAAACTTGTATATGCCTATGCTACCTTTATTCTCTTTATGTTCCTGTATTCAACCGTCAATATTCCATATACAGCGTTGCTGGGTGTTATCAGCGGAGATCCGGTCGAAAGAACGAGCGCCTCATCGTTTAAATTCGTTGGCGCATATCTCGGCGGATTTATCGTCTCTGCAACGGTTCTTCCGTTGGCGGCGCATTTCGGAGGCGGCAATGCAGCAAAAGGATGGCAAATGACCATGGGCTTTTATGGGATTGCAGCAATTATTTTCTTCTTGATTACGTTCCTCTCAACGCGCGAACGCATCCAACCCATCGCAAAAGAAAAAACATCCGTCAAAAACGACTTAAAGGATTTGTCCAAGAACGTTCCATGGATGTTATTGTTCATTGTGACGATTCTTTTTATCCTCTTCGTCTGTATTCGATTAAGTGTGACAACACACTATTTCAAATATTATATCGGTGAACAGGCCAGCCCGTTGCTAGCACACATCTCTAATTTCTTCATCCAATTTATTCTTAATCCTCTTTATGGCATTTTTGGAAAAGAACAGATTGCACTATTGGATGTGACTCATAAATTTGGTTTTGAAGTGTTGACATCCGTTTTTAACACTCTTGGTCAGGGATTATCGCTTGTAGGTGTTCTTCTGGTTCCTTGGTTCGCAAAAATATTCGGAAGGAAGGGCGGTGTCCTCATTCTTTTCGTTGTGGCGTTGGTTTGCACGGGGGCATTCTATTTCTTCAAGCCGGAAAACTTATTGTTGATTTTTATTTTTCAATTCTTCGGATCATTAACAGGTGGACCGATTTCCGCGCTGCTGTGGGTTCTGTATGCCGATACAGCCGACTATTCCGAATGGAAAACCGGGAGAAGAGCAACAGGCCTTGTCTTCTCGGCTTCTATTATGTCTAACAAAATTGGCTGGGCTGTAGGGAGTATGATTGCTGCGTTTATTTTGGATCAGACTGGTTTTGTTGCCAATGTTATTCAAAACATTGATGTCCAGAACGGTTTGAGGAATATGATGAGCATTATTCCCGTTGCGATTGGTTCGGTTGCGTTCATCATTTTGGCGTTCTTTTATAAATTAGATGAACCGACGATGAAAAAAGTGAAAGAGGAGTTGGATGCAAGACGGAAAGCGAATGATGCGGAACCAAAAACTGTGTAATGCTTTCGTTCAAAAATAATTGACGGAGAACTTGAATATGCAGTATGGATTTTTTGACGATAAGAATAAAGAATACGTAATGAAACGACCGGATACTCCAAAGTCATGGAGTAATTATTTGGGTTCGACGGAGTACGGTGCAATTATTACCAACAATGCTGGCGGATACAGCTTTGTGAAATCCGCTGCACAGGGCCGCTTCACACGTCTCCGCTTCAATGTCATTCCGATGGATCAGCCGGGCCGTTATCTTTACTTGCGTGATAAAGACAGCAAGGATTATTGGTCGGCTTCGTGGCAGCCCGTTGGAAAATCTTTGAAGGAATACAAATCCGAATGCCGTCATGGGTCTGCGTATACAAAAATTTCTTCCGAGTATTCTTCCATCAAAACGGAAACCTTATACTTTGTTCCTCTTGACAAGATGTACGAATGCTGGTTGATGAAAGTAAAGAACACAGGGAAGAAAAAAAGACGATTGAGTGTTTTTACATTTGTCGAATATGCAAATAACTGGAATCTTTCTCAGGACATGATCAATCTTCAGTATTCACAGTATATCATGAAAATGGATGTCGTTGGAAATATCATCGATCATGGAACCAATGTCTTTATGCCCTCGATGCCCGATAAATTCGAGGACAACGGACAAGGGCGTCATACTTTTCTCGCAATTTCGGGAGCGAAAGTGAAAGGATTCGATACTGATAGAGAAATATTTATCGGTCCGTACCGCACATATGCGAATCCTCTTGTTGTTGAAAAAGGAAAATGCAGGAATTCAAAAGCGGTTGGTGACAACGCCTGCGGAACGTTGCAAGTCGACATCGATTTGAAGCCGGGAGAATCAAAAGAGTTGGTTGTCCTTATGGGCATCGGTGCTGCCGGTGTTGAAGGAAAACAGGCTATCCGGGAGTTGGGAAATCCGAACAAAGTACGCGAGGAATTCGCAAAGCTGAAAGAATACTGGCATTCAAGAATTTCCGGTATGACAGCGGAGACTCCTGATCCCGATTTTAACAGTATGTTCAACACATGGAATCCGTACAATAACCTCATGACGTTTGCATGGTCGCGTGCGGCAAGTTTAGTGTATTCAGGTGAGCGGGATGGGCTTGGTTACCGTGATACGGTTCAGGATTTGCTCGGCATTCTTCATTCGATTCCCAACGATGTTAAAGAACGACTTGAATTGATGATCACCGGACAGGTCTCTAACGGCGGCGCGATGCCTGTAGTCAAGCCGTTTGCGCATACACCCGGAAAGGAAAAAGCTCCTGACGAAAAAGAATATCGCTCAGATGATTGTATGTGGCTCTTTAATACCATCCCGGCATATATAAAAGAGACCGGAGATATTTCATTCTATAATAAAGTCCTTCCGTACGCCGATACGGGAGAAGATACAGTGCTTGGGCATCTTCGTCGCGCTATACAATTCAATCTTGATCATTCAGGCAAGCATGGATTTCCCTGTGGTTTATCGGCTGATTGGAATGATTGTTTAGTTCTGGGACAAGATGGCGAGACGACATTCGTTGCATTTCAACTTCGCTATGCGCTCAAAACGTACATCGAAATTGCGATGATGCTGAACAAAACTGAAGAAGCTACATGGGCAGAGAGTCATCTGCATACTCTTGATAAAAATCTTGAACAGCATGCATGGGATGGCGAATGGTATTTGCGCGCTTACAGGGCTGATGGTTTGAAATTCGGTTCGAAGGAAAATAAGGAGGCGTCAATATTCTTAGAACCGCAGCCTTGGGCAGTGATCAGCGGACATACCTCCAGGGAACAATCGGAAAAATTATTGGATGTTGTTCGGAAACGTTTATCAACAGAATATGGACTTATGATCTGCGATCCGCCTGTCGAGAAAACCGATCCCAAGGTGATTAAAGCAAGATTGTTCAATAAAGGCATGAAAGAAAATGCTTCCATCTTTCAGCATACTCAAGGTTGGGTGGTTATGGCAGAAGCAATCATAGGCAGGGGGAATCGTGCTTACGATTATTTCCGCAAGTTCATGCCTTCCGCGTACAATAAAAAAGCCGAAGTGCGCGAGACTGAACCATATGTGTATTGTCAGTTTACACATAGCAAGTACAGTCCGCGCTATGGTGCTTCTCGGTTGCCTTGGCTGAGTGGTACAGCTTCATGGGCGTATTATGCGGCTGCGCAGTACATACTTGGCATACAACCGGATTATTCAGGATTAAGGATCGATCCATGTCTTCCATCGAAATGGAAAGAAGTGAAGATCACGCGAAGATTCCGAAATAAAAATTTTAACATCATTATAAACAATAAGAATGGGATTCAGAAAGGTGTGAAGAAAATAATTCTGAATGGAAATATCATTGACGACAATCTTATTCCTGTTGATCGAATGATGGAGAACAATGAAGTTCTTGTTGAAATGTAAGGATGGAAAAATAAAAATATGTCAAAGGGAACAATATGAGCTACGGATATTTTGATGATAAGAATAGGGAATATGTAATTACGAGGCCGGATACACCGCTTCCATGGATCAACTATTTAGGATGTGAAGCATACTTTGGAATTATCTCCAATACAGCCGGAGGGTATTCCTTTTATCGCGATGCCCGTTTGCGCAGGTTGACCCGCTACCGTTATAACAATGTTCCCTTCGATTTTGGAGGACGATATATTTATCTTCGCGATAATGCGACCGGTAAATTCTGGTCGCCTACCTGGCAGCCAACGCAGGATGAAGTGAAAGATTATTCGTGCCGGCATGGTATGGGCTATAGCATTATTGGCTCAACCCTCAATCAAATCGAAGCGGAGACACTCTACTTTGTGCCGCTGGGCGAAACACTTGAAATCTGGCGGCTCAGTGTTACCAACCTGAGTAAGAAACCGAGAAAATTGTCGATTTTCTCAAGCATCGAGTTTTGTCTCTGGGATGCTCAGGATGACGCGACAAACTTTCAACGTAACTTCAGCACAGGTCAGGTGGAGGTTGAAGATGGTGTCATCTATCACAAAACGGAATACCGAGAACGGCGAGATCATTTCGCTTATTTTGCTTGTTCTGAAAAACTTGCGGGGTTTGATACGCAGCGCGATACGTTCTTGGGAGCTTATAGAAGCTGGAATAAACCGTTGGCGGTTGAACGGGGACGTTCGTTTAATTCTGCAGCACACGGATGGGCGCCCATGGGATCGCATCATGTGAAACTCAACTTGAAGGCCGGTGAGACTCGTATTGTGACTTTCGTGCTGGGGTACCATGAAAATCCAAAAGATAAAAAGTTTGATCCGCCCAACTCGCAAATCATTAATAAGCAAACTGTTCAGCCCATTATTTCTAAATATCTGAATCCTGTTAACGTCAAAACTGCCTTTGACGCACTCAAAAAGTACTGGGATCAAGTGTTGGGATTATATCAGGTCAAGACTCCGGATAAACATACAAACCGAATGGTGAATATTTGGAATGCGTATCAATGTATGGCAACGTTCAATATGTCGAGGTCTGCATCGTTTTATGAATCGGGAATTGGGCGCGGATTGGGATTCCGCGATTCCAACCAGGACTTGCTTGGCTTTGTTCACATGGTTCCGGAGCGGGCACGAGAGCGTGTGCTCGATCTGGCCTCTACGCAGCTTGAAACCGGCGGTGCGTATCATCAATACCAGCCATTGACAAAACGCGGGAATAATGATATCGGCGGCGATTTCAATGATGATCCATTATGGTTGATCCTCGGTGTTGCAGCATATTTGAAGGAAACGGGTGATTGGTCTATTCTGAATGTACCGGTGCCGTACGATAATAAACCGGGAAGTGAGAAACCGCTCTATGAGCACTTGGAGCGGAGTCTAAAATATATACTCAACCGGCTTGGTCCACACGGGTTGCCGCTCATTGGACGTGCCGACTGGAATGATTGTTTGAATCTTAATTGTTTTTCCGATACGCCGGGGCAATCCTTTCAGACAACCACGAACAAAGATGGGAAGGTAGCGGAATCAATTTTCATTGCCGGCATGTTTGTTTTGGCAGCGCGTGAGCTGGCCGATATTGCTGAACGGTGCGGATTGAAATCTGATGCGAACGTCTATCGTCAAGCGGCAGAACAGATGGATGCAACAGTCCATACACATGGATGGGACGGTGAATGGTTTTTGCGTGCATACGATGATTTCGGTAAGAAAGTCGGATCAAAAGAATGTGAAGAAGGGAAAATATTTATCGAGCCGCAGGGCTTTTGTGTTCTGGCAGGTATCGGATTGAATAATGGACTTGCACAAAAATCTCTAGATTCCGTCAACAAAATACTGGCAACATCGCATGGAATTATGCTCCAGCAGCCGGCATATTCGAAATATTATTTGAACCTCGGTGAAATTTCTTCGTATCCTCCCGGATATAAAGAGAACGCCGGAATTTTTTGTCACAATAATCCATGGGTAATCATTGCTGAGACGAGAGTGGGAAATGGAAACCGGGCATTTGATTATTATCTTCGCATCAATCCTTCCGCCCGCGAAAAGATGAGTGACAAACATCGCTGCGAACCGTATGTCTATGCGCAAATGATTGCAGGAAAAGATGCGCCTACCCATGGCGAGGCAAAAAACTCATGGCTCACCGGGACGGCAGCATGGAATTATGTTGCCATCACACAATTTATCCTGGGCATTCGTCCTACGTATGATGGATTGATGGTCGCGCCAGTGATTCCTTCTCGGTGGAAGGGATTTTCTGTCAATCGGATCTTCCAAGGAATACGCTACGATATTACAGTGAAACGAGAAGGAAAAGGAAATAAAGTGCATCTGACTGTAGATGGACAAGCGGTCGAGAGTACTATCATTCCAAAACCACCTGCCGGTGTAACTCGGGTCATTGTTGAGGTAACATTGTCCTGAATTTCATGAAATAATCGGTGCTTTATATTGAAAATATTCTCAAATTTTCTAATCCCTGAGAAAAACTCAAGCCAATGTGCATGAGAAATTCTTGAGGAAGATCGTGCAACAGGAGAGAATAGGTGTCTTACGACAAATGAGGAAAGAACGATGGGTATAAAAAAAGTTTTTGTGACTGGATGCTTTGATTTGCTCCACAGCGGACATGTTGCGTTTCTGCAAGAGGCAGCTCAATATGGAGATGTTTATGTCGGACTTGGCAGCGATAGTACTGTTTCTGCCCTCAAAGGCCGTTATCCGGTGAACAACCAGGATGAACGGAAATATATGCTTCAGGCATTATCATGTGTGAACCAATGTCAGATCAATTCCGGTACCGGACTCCTCGATTTTGTTGAAGAGATCAAACAACTACAACCGGATATATTTATAGTCAATGAAGACGGAAATACTCTTGCGAAAGAAGAATTAAGCAAGGAACTTGGAATTGAGTATTTAGTACTCAAAAGGATTCCACATAACCATTTACCAGTCCGTTCCTCCACATCGTTGAGAGAAGAATGTACGATGCCCTATCGAATAGACCTTGCAGGAGGATGGCTTGATCAGCCCTATGTCGGAAAATATTCTCCAGGGTCGGTTCTGACTATTTCCATTGAACCAACCTTTGAATTTAATGAACGCAGCGGGATGGCTTCGAGCACGCGAAGACAGGCAATTAAACTCTGGCACACAGATGTACCTTCGGGAGACAAAGAACATCTTGCACGACTCCTTTTTTGTTTTGAAAATCCTCCCGGAAGTAAAGTGATTGCTGGCTCCCAGGATGCCCTGGGAATAATCTTGCCCTCTCTCAATAAACTTGAGTATGACGGCGAGTACTGGCCAAAACACATCACGACAGTTGATGATGAAGATACATTATCTTGGATTGAACAGCACCTCTACCTTGTCACTCTTGAACCAAGAAGCTCCGGATATGATGTGTTGGATCATACAAGAATCAATGAGCGGTTAGCAAAAGATCTGGCTGACGTAACGGAACGGTGCTGGAATTCAATGCTGAACCATGATCTGAAAAGTTTTGGAAAATATTTTAGAGCTTCGTTTGAAGCACAGGTAGCGATGTTCCCGAGTATGATCGATGATTTTATCTTAAAGACAATTGACAAGTATAAAGAAAGAGCGTACGGCTGGAAACTTTCCGGAGCCGGCGGTGGCGGATATCTCATACTTGTTTCTGAAAAACCCATTGCTGGCGCAATGCAAATAAAGATTCGAAGAAAACTTGATTAAGAATTAGCAATTCATTCAAAAAGGGTGTTTACCATGAATGTCTCGTCAATCGATTATATGATCATCATTTTGTATTTGGTTGGAATTGTCGGATTAGGAGTGTGGGCGGGTTTCAAGAGACGGAAAGGGGGAGAAGGAAGCCATTACTTTTTGGCAGGGAATACGCTGACGTGGCCCGTTATCGGGTTGGCTATGTTTGCAGCAAATATTTCAACAGTCCATTTAGTAAGTTTGGCGGAGTCGGCATATAAATATGGATTGATTTACGGCAACTTCGAATGGATGGCGGGATTCACACTCATTCTTCTCTCGCTATTCTTTGCACCGCTCTATTTACGCTCACGTGTACCTACATTACCGGATTATTTAGAACGAAGATACAACCGTAACTGCCGCGATTGGTTGGCGATTATCTCTATTATATCAGCGGTTGTTATTCATATCGGAGTCGCTTTATATACTGCGGCTTGGGTATTGCGCGGCATCATGAATATTCCGCCCGGTGCAGAAATTTTTGGTATCGATGCTTTGATGTTCTTCATTATAGTGCTGGGTGTTCTCACCGGTATTTATACGATGATTGGCGGATTGCTGGCGGTTGTTATGACGGAAAGTGTGCAAACCGTACTGCTCTTAGTCGGTGCAATCTGTATCACTGTGGTTGGGTATATTAAAATTGGAGGATGGAGTGCGTTAACCCACACACTAGCGACACAACCGCACCCCATGGCTGGAACTGCCGGTTCTGGTATAACTTGGAATACAAGCAATTTTTTAAGTATGATGCGTCTTGACGGCGATCCTTCCGGATTACCGTGGTACTCCATTCTCTTGGGATACCCGGTGCTCGGGATTTGGTATTGGGCATGTGATCAAACGATTGTGCAGCGAGTTCTTGCTGCTAAAGATGAAAAACAAGCGCGTTTAGGACCATTGTTTTGTGCATTCCTTAAAATTCTTCCGGTATTCTTCTTTGTACTGCCCGGAGTTATTTGTGTAGCCCTTATCCAGAATAATTACTTTCATGGTGAAGCCCCGAAAGCGGCGGCTGATACCTATACGTTCATGATCACGCATATGTTACCCATCGGCCTGAAAGGCCTTATCACCGCTGCGATGCTTGCGGCGGCGATGCAGACTTGCTCCGCTGCGCTCAATTCTACAGCGACATTGTTTTCCTATGACATATTTAAAAGGTGGCGTCCGAAGACCAATGATCACCAGCTCGTTGTGATAGGAAAAATAACAACGGTCGTTGCCACGCTGCTGGCTATCGTTCTTTCACCGATCTTTGGTCATTACAATACTATTATCGAAGGATTGAACAAGTTGATCTCGTACATCGCCCCGCCTATCACCACAGTTTTTCTTTTCGGTGTATTCTGGAAAAAGGCGTCAGGCAGGGCTGCATATATGACATTGGTCTCCGGTGCTTTTCTCGGACTTGTCATGTTTCTCCTTGATTGGAATGGAGTGTATAATGGAAATTTTATGATGACTGCGTTTTATCTGTTAGTTGTCTGCAGTGCCATCATGGTGTTCGCTTCTCACAGCCTTCCTGAACCGCTCAAAGAAGAAGCAAAATTGTTGGTATGGAAAAATTGGCGGGAGCCGTTACAAGGTGAAGCACATGGATATGCTCTCGGGAATTATCGTATTCTCTCAGTCATTGTACTCATAACATTTGTTTGTTTGTATTATATATTTCGATAACGGTGATATGATTATTTTGTTGATAATGGATGAAGGCAGAACTCATGTATATGTTCTATTCCGAGTCGGCTTTTTATCAATCTGCAATCTTAAATCTTCTTGTGCCCTCAACGAGATTCGAACTCGTGTTCCAGGCTTGAAAAGATTGTTGTATCCGAAATTTTGCTGATTTCGGAACAAAACTAAGCCCTTTTACCTAAAAAAATCCCTCAAGTGTTAGCAGAAGTGTTAGCAGTTACCTTTCATAAAAAACCAACACGTTAATTATAAACCAAGGTAAAGCTTTCTGATAGTTCGATCAAGTTTTTAACCTTTGATAAAATCACAATTGACAATCTATAAATGTTAGTAGTTAAAATTCATATAAACGGAATATATTTTTTGGTATTACAATAATAATGTCTATTATAATAAACTTGTCCAAGTTGATGCACTTTTGAATTTAATTCACTTTATTTTGGACAACAGTGCAAATTACATATTCAATCACAAATCAAATAATAAAAGGAAATTTTAAATGACAACAAGTATTAAAGCAATGCAACTCCTACTAATTGGTAGTATTGTTTTGTACCTTTTATTAGGTTTTATCGGTTGTTCTAGAAAAAATACTTCATCGAATGTCATCCGCAAGGCTTTCGTAATGAGCGTGAACGTGGGTCAGGAGGCCGAGTATGAAAAACGCCATCGTCCCATCTGGCCCGAGCTGGAAGCCACACTCAAGAACCATGGCGTCGTGACATACACCATCTTCCTCCTTCCCGAAACGCGCCAGCTCTTCGGCTACGTTGAGTTCAAGGATCAGGCACAATGGGATGACGTCGCCAAGACTGCTATCTGCCAGAAGTGGTGGGCCCACATGAAGGAAGTTATGCCGTCAAATCCGGACAACAGCCCGGTCTCCACGGAACTGCACGAGGTCTTTCACATCGAGCAGTAGCCGCGGTCGACCGTCGGCATCTCGTCTGTCCGACGACTTGCGTTGTGCGTTTTCATAGTGACCTTCTCATCGGTTCTGGGCATGGTCTTTGCTGATTTGTGCCCGCTACGCCGCGGCCTGGTGTCGATCTTGGCAAGCTTCAAACGCGGAACGAGCTGGTGCATAATGATCACCAGCACCGCTTTTAGTTGTCAATGTAGAAAAATGATTGTGACCTGTACCCGAATGATGTGCTAATTATACGTGACCCTGATATTTTTTGCCATCAGGGTCATTCAATAATCTTATGCAGTAATGGACTTACAATGTTGTATTAAATATTCTTCTGCTTCCACGCTCCACAATCCTTTGTTTTTGTCTGCAATATTTGCCAAATCTCTGAATAAAGGCACGTCAGTTTTATTTTTAAAATCGCTTATTGCCGTTAATGGAAGCGAAAGATTCGTGTAAATCAATTCCTTCCCTCCGGGAATTTCCGGTAAATGTAACGTGGTTGGAATCACCGCATCAAGTCCGCCGATATGTGTTATTAATCCGGCAGGATCAAGGCCTGTGGACATCAAATCTATAGCTTCCTGCATATCGTTATTATTACCTCCGCTTGTTCCCACGATATGAGTAAAGCTGTAATGCACGTTATAAAAATTAAATTTAGCTGAAAAATTAGTATCTGCCGGGCCGGCAAAAAAGTTTAAGCAACCGTCGAAAGCGAGTATCGCATCTCCTAGTTCGACAACAGGTGCGACAGGGGCAAATACAAAAACATCATTATATCCATTCCCGTTTGTGAGATTCATGAGTAATGCCTTGGGATCGGCAGTATTTTTGGTATTGACATAATGAAGTTCAATTCCTTTTTGTTTCGCCAGTTCTTTAGAATACAGAAGTTCAGCTCTGTCCAAACGCGATTGATCAATATCTGTTACAACTAAAATTCTTGGTTTACGATCTTCTCGATGTATCACATAGTTTATTGCAGCAAGCCCCATTGGTCCGACACCTGCGAGAATAGCCATACAACCCTTGTCAACAATTTCCATATTATGAATATATGAACCTGGATTTGTATGATAATTGGCATGCATCGCTCCAATGACACATGATAAAGGTTCTGCTAATGCAGCAGGATAAAATCCAGCTCCTGTATAAGGCAATAAACAATTTTGTTGCATCACCTCATTTGGAATAATGATGTAAGTTGCATCGCCTCCGATGTATCGGTATGAATAACCCGGAGCGCTTAAAATGCCTACAGGACCTTTTTCATAGTTAATGGCAGGTTGAATAGAAAACTTCTCTCCCGCTTTAAATGAAGCCTGCCATTTTTTCCCAACTTCAATTATTTTGCCGCTGAATTCATGTCCGATCATTGTCGGGTGAATGGCAATATTATCAGGTATTCGTTTATGGTCGGCGCCCTGTTTTGCGGCTTTATATGACGACATACAAATACTATCACAGATGACTTGAGCAAGTATTTCATCATCTTGAATTTTGGGAAGTTCAAATGATTCGAGCCTCAGATCATTTTTTCCATATATTCTTACAGCATGTGTCTTCATAATAATTCTATTTGAGCATGATCTGGCCACCTGTTACAGGTATCGCCTGTCCGGTTTCGTATTTCTGATCTATGACATAGTATATCGCCTTCATAACATCGTCAACTCTGCATCCTCTCTTTGCTGGTACTTGGTTCTCATAATATTTTTTGACGTCATCTATTGTTTTTGCACCGGGCACTTTTCCTGCATTGAGATATTGCACAAACAATCCGTTCTTTGGATCAGCCCACAATGGGCCATCAAGAAAATTGCCAGGGCAAATTGAGTTTACTTTTATATTGTAAGGCATCAATTCAAGCGCAAATGATTGGGTAAGCCCGATACCTCCGAACTTAGCTCCTGCGTAAGCATAATTTTTATTACTGCCTCTCAGCCCGGATTTTGAGTTTATTTGGATGATATCCGTAAAATATTCAGGAGCATATTGATATTGTTGCTTCATGATTTTTGAAGCATATTTTGTACAAATAAAATATCCTGAATAATTAATCTTAGTCATCAGTTCGAAAGTAGATATATCTAATTCGTCTAAATCGCCGGCTCTAAGAATTCCAGCGTTACTAATAAAAACATCTATCCCGCCAAAATTCTTTACAACTTCTATTATCATATTCTTCACAGAGAGTTCATCGGAAATATCGCAATGAACATATAATGCCTTGTTGGCAGTACCATGGGTCTTGTTCAGATCATCGGCCAAAGCCGCGCCTTTGTCTTTATTGGTATCGACAATAACTACATTCGCCTGCTTTGCGAATAAATCTCTTACAATACCTTCTCCAAATCCTTGAGCGCCTCCCGTAACTATCGCAATTTTATTAAATAATAGAGAATCGAAAGCGTTATCGTTTTCTTGAGATATACCTCGATATGCATTGTCTGATGCTTCAATATTATTATTCAGTAGTGCTTTCAATGCATCCCGCAGATTGAAAACAATACGGGCGTTTTTGCCAGCGAGGACACAGCCGAAGCCCTCGAAACAAATACAATGAAAAGACGCGTCATCGGAAATCTTTTTCTGAATCAACGACAGCTTTTCATCAAGCGTAAGTTTCTGTTCTACAATGAAACAATTATTTAAAAGAAGAGGCGCTGAATCTCTTTTGAGATGCTGCTTAATTATTGATGTATCCTGCATTTCGTAAAAAGAAACTATGTGCAATCCTGTCTGTGAAAGCATCATTCTGAGAGCAGGGAGGACTTTATATATAAACTTTTCCATATTCTATCTTTTTAAATAAGAATGAATGACTGAATGACCAAATTTTGCGAATTCATCAATCTGTTCGCAATTATTATTTCCATTATCATCAATATACCCTATGTTTATATTTTTCATTAAGAACTGATGAGCGGCAATAACGCAGGCTCCGTCATAAGCAATTTTCTTTATCTCAATTGGAAGTTCGGTCTTATTTTTGCAGGAAATAAGTAAAGAAGATTTATCGGGTGTGTTATGCTCCGTACCAAAAAGGATGATATAATTTCTTTGATGAAAGAATTTAACGAAATCGGTAAGCATGTCTATAGTATTCCGACTTGGTATCAATTCAACACATTTAATGTTGAGCGATGAAAGAGTGGCATGCATCTTTTCCCAGTTATTTTCAAACTCAGTACAAGCATTAAGAGTATCACCTAACAAGGATGGATAGCACGGAATTCCACCAGCCAGTTTTACTAAGTTCACCAATTCTTTTAATGAATAGAATGCTCTATCAATTTCTTGTACGAAAGCAGGTTTACCATCTTTTAAGAAATTATTACGAATCTCATTTTCGAGGGCGGCGCTATTTTCAATATCTGATTTTACTTGAGTTCCCTGAAATATTTTTGTGAGTAAGGCAATCTTCTGTTCTTTCGTAGGCGACAGTGCAATAACTGCATCTTTTATAGCTCTGGCAATATGCCGTTCCCTGACAATATTTTTAGTGTAATGAACAAGAATTGAGTTATAATCTAAAGTAATATCAATCTGATTATTTTGAAAAAAGGCATTCGCTTTTTCGATTATATTTTTTGCCTGTTGGTTGTTGCTTTCTTGTAGCGTGTTCAAACTGTTGATAAAAGCTTTATTCACTACAGGATAATTCAATCCTTTACCGCACAAATAAATGCGGCCAGGATTATTCGGATCATTTACTCTCACCGCATGATCCTGAAACTCTTTATCCAAACCTGTAAATTCAATGTTGAATAAAGGAAATACATTGTACTTCGATGTTACTTCAAAGAACTCAACATACCCTTCGACAGAATAGAAATCATTGATGCCTAATAGTCGGACATTCTCCGCGTTCGCTTGAAGAGCGGCCTCTGTAATTGATTGAAAGGCGCTAAAAGAATATGGAGTGTGAATATGAGAGTTCACATTGTGGATGACATTCGAATCCACATTGTTTAATCCAAAGTTCTTCGCGATAGACTTAAAATCGATTTTGCTGATACTAAACTCCTTTCTTACTTCTCAATATCTTCTCGGAAGATGTAAAATTATTCTGGACGTGATGTCCCGGCAAAGGAAGTATTTTTTCATGAAGGGCATCCAATATCCAAGAAGGTTGAGGGAAAAAGAATTGTTCCATCTCATACGCGGGGACAATCCAGTTTCTGGAGCCGACAACGATCGGAGAAGCATCTAAATAATCAAAAGCGAGTTCAGTAATATTCTGCGCAAAATCTTTGAGCACTGAACCACGTTCAGATGCGTCGCTTGTTAAAAGTATTCTGCCGGTCTTTTTAACTGAAGCAATGACCTTCTCATAATTAAAAGGCACTAAAGATCTTGCATCCATAATTTCGGCTTCAAGATTGTACTTTTCTTTTAAAATATCGGCAGCCTTTAATGCGACATATAATGTTGCGCCAACGCTTAATATAGTAACATCTTTTCCTTCACGTTTCACATCGGGCTCACCAATTGGTATTTCATAATACTCTTTTGGGACACCGCCTTTATGAAACAGTTCACCCACATCATAAATACGCTGGCTTTCGAAGAATATAACAGGATCGGTACCCTGTAAAGCAGAATTCATAAGACCTTTAGCGTCGTACGGAGTAACAGGAAAGACAACTTTTAAACCGGGAATGTGAGCCGTCAATGCAGTCCAATCCTGCGAATGCTGAGCGCCATACTTTGATCCGATTGACACCCTTATAACAACAGGCATCTTAATAAGATTACCGCTCATCGCCTGCCATTTTGGTAATTGATTAAAAACTTCATCACCTGATCTTCCAAGGAAATCGCAATACATAATTTCTGCAATCACTCTACCGCCAGCCATTCCATATCCTATGGCTGTCCCGACAATTGCGCCTTCGGAAATTGGACTGTTGAATAATCTGTTGTATGGTAAAGATTCGGTAAGTCCGCGGTAGACGGCAAAGGCTCCGCCCCAGTCGCGGTTTTCTTCACCATATGCTACAAGGGTGGGGTCTTTATAGAATCTGTCGATGATGGCTTCAAAAATACCATCACGCAAATGAAACTGTTTTAATTTTGAAATAGATTTTCCCTGCGCATCAAAGGCAAATCTTTCTTTTGTAGCTATTTGTTTCACTCTTGGATTGTCCTCAAGCTTCATCAATACTTCCGGCTCTTTGGACTCCATTTTATCGAGCGATATGTTCGAGAACATCATATCTTCAATCGCTCTTGGATTTGCAACCAGATCAATACGAGGTGAAATGGAGTCATCGATAGACCATTGATATACAAGTTTTATTTGCTGCTCGATTGTTTTTACAACGGCATCCAACTCATTTTCTGTGGCAATTTTGTTTTCGACGAGTTGTTTTCTGAAAGTAATAATAGAGTCAACTTTTTCCCACGCTTGAAGTTCTTCTTTAGATCTATAAGATGAGGCATCTGAAGGAGAGTGGCCGCTAAAACGATATGTAAGAGTATCGAGCAACACTGGGCCATTTTTGTCTTCAAGTATTTTCTTTTTGCGCTTGAAAGCATCTATGACAGCTAATGGATTATACCCATCAACTCTTTCGGCATGCATCATTTCGGGGTTCACACCTGCGCCTACGCGAGCCAAAATACCATAGCCCATTGTTTCTCCGCATGTTTGCCCGCCCATTCCATATTGGTTATTCATGAAGTTGAAAATAATTGGCAAACCGCCGTTATATTTTCCTTCCCACAGTTTTTTGAATTGATCCATTGCTGAGAATGATATGCCTTCCCAAACGGGACCACAACCCATTGATGCATCGCCAATATTAGCGACGACAATACCATTCTTCAGATTTACTTTTTTGAATAACGCAGCTCCCACGGCAATATCTCCGGAACCTCCGACAATTGCATTATTCGGAAATACGCCAAATGGTGTGAAAAATGCATGCATACTTCCGCCTAAACCCTTGTTAAAACCATTTTCTCTTGCAAAAATTTCTGCTAATGTTCCATACAGCAAAAAATAAATAGCCACGTCCTTTATTTGATGAACAGGAGCTTTTTCAACCACTTTTAGAATACTGCCATTAAAAAATGATTGCATGATTGTTTGCAGTTCAAAATCATTTAACTGATTTATAGCGGATAATCCTTTAGCCAGAATTTCGCCATGACTTCGGTGTGAACCAAATATCATATCATCAATAGTCAGATTATATGCCATACCAACTGCGGCTGCTTCCTGGCCTGCCGACAAGTGAGCGGGTCCAGGGTGATCATATTTAATACCATGATACTCTCCTCTTGTTTTAATCAAATGCAGCATTGTTTCAAATTCTCTTATAATACACATATCTCTGTATATTCGTACAAAATCTGAAGTGCTGAAATTTTTCTTTTCCTCTGAAATAGTTTTAATGTACTGGTTGACCGGTATTTTTCCAAAACCTATAAAATCCGGTTTTCTAACTTCCTGTGGATCTATGAACTGATTTTTCGGCATACATTATTCTTCTTTGTTAAAATATATTTGATGTTTCCTTAAAAATTTCTGAAACAGTAGGATGAGGAAATACTGCTTCCTGCATATCCGTCTGGATACAAATAACACCTTGAACAACATCTTCTATTTGCGCATCCTCCCATGACAACTTCTATCGAATTGTTTTTAAATTCTAATTTTTCTTGCCTTTTCAGCAGCGACATTGTTGGTAGGACCGGCTCCAATGATTCCTAAATCGTGCATGTTCATAATGAAAAAGTTTCTATTTCTTTTTTGACTGTTTGCAAAAACCGTGATGCAGGTGCTCCATCAATAGCTCTGTGATCATAAGTAAGTGAGATACCAATGAACGGAACAAGACCTATGATGCCTCCTCCAACATCAACCGGACGTTGAATGATTGTATTAACCCCAATTATTCCAATCTGTGGAATATTTAAAACAGGTGTGAATATTTCTATTCCGTAAATTCCAAGATTTGATACAGTGAACGTCGCAGCTTCCGATGATAACAAATCGGGGGAAATATCTCCTTGTCTGCACTCTTCCGCTCTTTTTTTGATGACGGTCGATAGCTGTTCAAGAGTCATTTTGTCGGCATTCTTAATGGCGGGCACCATCAAACCTCTCGGAGTATCGACGGCAACACCTAAATGCACAGTTTTAAATTCTTTTATTTCAGTTCCGTTAAAGTGGCCATTGATATTAGGATGTTGTTTGAGAGCTTTTATTATTGCAAAGCAGATCATATCGTTAATTGTGATGTTCATTTCGACATCCGCTTTTGCTTTAAATTGTGTCCTGATTGCTTGTACAGACCTGACATCCGCACTAAGATGATGTGTAAGCTGGGCGGAATTTTGTACTGACTTTTGCATAGCATCTGCAATCCGTTTTCTTATATTCGATATTTTTTTGACAATAAATTCTTCGCCCGCTTGTCCTTTCACATCTAAATCATGTGAAGTAATCCTATTTTCTATTCCTGTGCTTTCTCCAGTAGGCATTTTTTCGTTTTTGGCATGTTCATAAGCAGCATATGTTAAGCCGGAACTTGCACTTTCTATATCATGTGCAATAATTCTGCCTCCAGGCCCGGAACCTTGTATTGAATCATATAGTATCCGCTTACTTTCTGCTATTTTTTTTGCCCGTGGTGAAATTTTTATTTTATCGGCAGATTGTCTTTGTGTGAGTGGAATACTTGTAGTCCCGGTATCAGGCGCCGATTGTTCCTGAATAATTGTTGTATTTTCATCCTTTGTTTGTCCGGTTGTGTCGGCTGTTCTGAACTTTTTCGCCGATTCGCCCGGTTGCCCTATAACGCCGATAGTAGCCAGCACAGGCACTTCACTGCCTGCTTCAAAAAAGATTTCAAGTAAAATTCCATCTACTTTCGCGTTTTCATCAATTGCTGCTTTATCCGTTTCGAACGAAAAAAGCAATTCATCCTTCTTCACTGCGTCACCTTTTTTCTTATACCATGCAGTAAGAATACAGGTCTCAACAGATTGACCAACCTTGGGCAATATTATTGGTGTTGCCATATAATTTATGCGTTAAGAATTATTGATTATATGATATTTATACAAATATATAATTTTCAACTTGTAATTACAAGTTAATTTGCGTTATTTTATACTATCAACATTTTTGAAGACTTTTTCATTATATTTGTCTTGTAATCAGTAGATTTTTAAAATACTTATAACATTATCTTTCCATGAAAATACCTCTTTACAAAAAACTACATAGTATTTTACGCGAACATATCATTACAGGTTTATATAAAGAAGGGGATATTCTCCCTAGTGAAAATGAATTGTGTGTAACTCATAATGTCACCAGACCAACAGTAAGACAAGCATTAAACGAGCTGGTCCGAGAAGGATATATCAATAAACACCACGGTAAAGGAAGCATAGTTGCGATTCCCTCAAAGGAAGCAGGGATACTCTCTATACAAGGGACATCATCGGCGATAGGCAAAGAATTACAAACGAAAATAATTACGAGACCTTACATCGCGAAATGGGACGATCCATTTATTTTCGAGCTTTCAAAACATGAAATAGAATCCGGATGTATAAAAATGGAGAGGATACGATTAATAAACGATGTTCCTGTTTTTTATGAAACTACATTCTTACCCAATATTAATTTGAGTGGATTCTGCCAACGAAACTTTGAAAACAAATCTTTGTTTAAAATTCTCAGCAAATATTATGGAATCGAGATCAGAGGAGGGAGACAACGTTTCAGAGCTATCAATGCGCAAGGAAAGATTGCAAAATACCTGCAAATTAAAAATAACAAACCTATATTGCATCTTGAACGCAAAATGGTAACCAATAAAACTAATTTCAGCTTTTATTGTTCACTCTATTGTAATACTAAGCACTACACCTTATCAGGTGATTTTTAGCCTTCACCATATCATTAATTCTTTTAATGCATGAATGCAAGCAGATAAGACTAATGTTTTCCAAAAAAAGTAAAGTATATTTATGGACCCGGAAATAAAAGCGCTGCTTGATATATCACATTTTTATAGTAAGAAAAACGATTATGTCCTTGCCGGAGGAGGAAACACATCGTATAAAAATGATTCGCATCTGTGGATTAAAGCCAGTGGCATTTCTTTGGCAGAATTAACAGAAGATGGACTTGTACGATTGTCGCGGCAGTGTCTAAGAAAAATATATACCAATACGTACAGCCGTGATGCAAATACACGTGAAGAAGAAGTGAAGAAAGATATGCTTTCGTGTGTCATTTCTTCTTCTGATAAACGGCCATCTGTTGAAACATCGCTGCATGATTGTATCAACTTTCCATTTGTGGTACATACACATCCGACTCTTGTGAATGCCGTGATGTGTTCAAGGTTTGCAGAAGATACCGTTCATCGTTTATTCGGTGATTCTGTTTTGTATATGGAATATACTGATCCCGGGTATGTTCTATTTAAAAAGGTTAACGATCGTATTCAGCAATTTACCGCAAGATACGATCATGCACCGGAAGTCATTTTCCTTCAGAATCATGGCGTGTTTGTTGCGGGTAAAGCAATTGATGACATTAAAAACACGTACCGGTCCATCGAACAGAAAATAAAGAATGAATTACATCAAATGTATCCTGATCCGTCGCACATTGCAAACACACTTGAACAAACATGCAATACGATCGCATCTGAAACCGGAAAAGCCGTGATAAGTGCAAACAGTAAGCTCATTCAGCATTTTGCTTCAGACAATAAAAAGTTTGAAAAGATCACACGCCCTTTTACACCTGATATTATCGTGTATTGTGAATCGAATTATTTATTTGTTGAAAACGAAAACGATTTAATCAAGCGAATACTATTGTTCGAAAAGGAATTCGGTCATCTCCCAAAGATTATTATCGTGAACGACAAAGGTATGATAACACTTGATGATTCCTTGAAAACAGCAGAAACGGTCATGGAGGTATTTGAAGACATGATGAAGTTGAGTTACCTCAGCGAAAACTTCGGTGGCCCGCATTGCATGTCCGATGAACAGATACAGTTCATTAATACCTGGGAGATTGAAAATTATCGGAGAAAAATAAACCAGGGATTATAACCGATTCGCTGTACCATAGGTGCATCAGCCTTTGGCAAAACATCTTGTGTCAATGAAATCACTGGATGAACACGAGAAGCGTACATGAAGCTTTACCAAATTAGACTAGAACAAAGTGATTGTGAATGTTTTAAATAAGAAACTCACATAAAGGAGTAGAAAATACTATGGCATTATCAAAATATCTTGCGTTTGATTTCGGTGCTGAAAGTGGTCGTGCTATAATAGGTATTTTTGATGGTGGTACATTACACATCGAAGAAATTCATAGATTCCAGAATCGACAAACAAAAATTCTTGGACATTTGCACTGGGATGTTCTCGCATTGTTTGAAGAGATTAAAACCGGATTGAAACTCGCTGTTCAAAAAGGACATTCCGATATTGAATCCATTGGAATCGATACTTGGGGAGTCGATTTCGGATTTGTCGGAAATAACAACGCGCTGCTCGGATTCCCATACTGCTATCGCGATGTGCGTACAAACGGAATCATGGAAAAAGCGTTTAAAAAAATCTCGCGCAAAGAACTGTATGGCATTACCGGCATTCAGTTTATGCAATTCAACTCTGCCTTTCAGCTTTACAGCGCCAAGCTTTCCAAAGATTCCGCGTTAAACTGCGGCGGCAGTTTAATGTTTATGCCGGATTTGTTCAACTTTTTGCTAACCGGTGTGGCAAAAAATGAATATACGAATGCTACCACTTCACAACTTTTGAATGCCGGAACAAAAGCATACGACAAGAAAATATTTTCATCGCTTGGATTGCCGATAAAAGTAACTGCGCCGATTGTTATGCCGGGAACTGTGATTGGGAAATTACTGCCGGAAATTTGTGAGGAAACCGGATTGAGAAATGTTGATGTTGTTGCGGTTGGTTGCCATGACACGGCAAGCGCGATTGCCGCAGTGCCTGCGCAGAAAAATAATTGGGCATACCTCAGTTCTGGCACATGGTCTCTTATTGGAATTGAAACGCAGGAACCGATTATCAACGAACAATCATTAAAAAATAACTTTACAAACGAAGGGGGTGTATTTGGAACAATCCGATTTTTGAAGAACGTCATGGGGCTTTGGTTGCTTCAGCAAACGCGCAAAAGTTTTCAACAAAAGGGTAGTGCGTGTGAATATGATGAACTGATAAAGTTGGCGCTGAAATCAAAAGAATTTGTCTCCATCCTTAATCCCGATGATGCATCATTTCTTAATCCACCGGATATGCCGGATGCTATACGAGCGTTTTGCCGTAAAATCCACCAGCCCGTACCGCAAACACAAGGCGAGTTTGCGCGTTGTATTCTGGAAAGTCTTGCGTTAAAATATAAAGCCGTACTTGAAAATATAACCGCGGTAACCGGCACTTCCATTGAGCAGCTTCATGTAGTCGGCGGCGGTTCGAAGAACGAATTGTTAAATCAATTCACAGCCGATGCGTGCGGAATTCCGGTTATTGCAGGGCCGGTGGAAGCAACGGCAATCGGAAATGTGTTGGTGCAGGCGATTGCGAAAAAGAAAATCGAATCGATAAAATCAGGGCGCGAAATTATTGCACATTCATTTCCGATGAAAACATTTCTACCGGCGAAGACTGAACAATGGAACGAGGTGTTCCGAAAATATCAATCATTATTCATATAAGGACATCCTATGAAAACAATCGAACAGCAATATCAGGTTGCAAAAGAAAGATACGCGGAGATTGGTGTTGATACAGACAAGGCGATTACCAAATTGAAAACCATTCCTATTTCCATGCACTGCTGGCAGGGTGATGACGTCGGTGGTTTCGAAAACATGGGATCGGATCTTGGCGGCGGCTTAGCAGTAACCGGCAATTATCCCGGTAAGGCGCGCAACCCTGTTGAATTAAAAGCCGATATTGAAAAAGCGTTTTCTCTCATTCCTGGAAAACATAGACTCAACCTGCATTCTTTCTACGTGGAATTTCCCGCTGGTAAAAAAGTTGACCGCGATAAGCTCAGGCCGGAGCATTATAAAAGTTGGATCGAATGGGCCAAGTCGCTTGGTATCGGCATGGATTTCAACCCGACTTGTTTTGCGCATCCTAAAGCCGCAGATGGATTTACTTTGTCGCACAAAGATAAATCTATTCGTCAATTCTGGATCAACCATTGCATCGCTTGCCGAAAAGTTGGTGCGGCAATGGGACAAGCCTTAGGCACGCCAACGGTTACCAATATTTGGATCCCTGATGGTATGAAAGATACACCGGCTGACCGCAAAGGTCCGCGTGAACGCCTGAATGAAGCACTCGACCAGGTGTTTGCTGAAAAAATCAATCCAAGATACAATCTCGATGCCATCGAGGGTAAATTATTCGGCGTTGGAGTGGAAAGCTACACTGTGGGTTCTCACGAATTCTATCTGGCTTATGCCGCGAAGAAGGGGAAACTTGTGACCCTTGATGCTGGCCATTATCATCCGACTGAAAGTATAGCAGATAAAATATCATCCGTGCTTACATTTGTCGATGAAATTCTTTTACATGTGAGCCGCGGTGTCCGCTGGGACAGCGATCATGTGATTGTGCTGAACGACGAACTGATTGCCATCGCGCAGGAATTAGTGCGTGGAAATTATCTTGAGCGCACACACATCGGCCTTGATTATTTTGACGCGAGTATTAACCGAGTGGCTGCATGGGTGATAGGTATGCGCAACATGTTAAGAGCCCTATGCTTTGCCCTACTCGAACCAAGTGGAAAACTCGCAAAACTCGAAGCCGAAGGAGATTTCACTTCCCGCCTTGTGTTGATGGAAGAACTCAAGACCATGCCATTCTCTGCCGTGTGGGATTATTACTGCAGCCAGCAGAATGCTCCTGTGGGAATGAACTGGTTGGCCGAAGTGAAAAAGTACGAAGCCAATGTACTTTCAAAACGCAAATAATTTAGTGAAAGAAAGGACATCATATGAATGATTTAGCAAACGCAGCAACCAATCCGACGCTGGGCGTGCTCATCTTCGCAATGGGCGGACTTGCCGGCGCTGTCTTTTATCTTCCTTTTAAAAAAGTTAAGAACTGGGCATGGGAAAGTTACTGGCTCGTATATGCCCTGTTTGGTTTATTGATCGTGCCATGGGCAATTACCCTTGCAGTATCACCAAACGTGTTTTCAGTTCTCAAAGCGGCTCCCGCGAATGAAATAATTTATTGTTATATCTGCGGCGCTGCCTGGGGAATCGGAGGACTTACGTGGGGTTTGATGATACGCTACCTTGGCGTTGGTCTTGGCTTGGCATTCGGATGCGGCATCTGTTCTGCAGCCGGCACTTTAATTCCCAAGCTGATCAGAGGTGAATTCGGAAGCTTGTTCGAATCAACTGCGGGCATTATTTCGTTTGTCGGCGTACTGATTTCTCTAACTGGCATCGTTCTGATTGGTATAGCTGGAATGTCGAAGGAGAAAGAGCTATCGGATGAGGAGAAGAAGAAAGGCGTGGCCGAATTCAACTTTAAGAAGGGTTTAATAGCGGCGCTGTTTTCTGGTCTGATGAGTTCGGCCATGGGGCTTGGTCTTGTCGGTGGATCAAAAATTCAGGAGCTTGCTTTGACTACAATGCCTACTACGTCGATGACTTGGGCTGGTATGCCGGTGCTAGTGGTTGTGCTTCTCGGTGGATTGACTGTGAATTTTCTGTGGTGCTTGTATCTCAACATTAAGAATAAAACTATCAAAGACTATGTTAAAGTTGGAACTCCGCTAATAGCTAATCTGATATTTGCGGGCATTGCAGGGGCTATCTGGTGCTCACAGTTCGTTTGCTTCAAGACAGGCGAACCTGCTATGGGCCCGACTGCTTATGTAGGATGGGCGCTGTTGATGGCTTGTCAAATATTGTTCGGTTCGATTATCGGTATTCTCTTAGGTGAGTGGAAGGGTACCAGTCGTAAGACCAAAATAATACTAACGGCGGGTCTATTACTTCTTGTGTTAACGTCTGTTCTTTCAGGTTATGGCGGCAAGCTTGCTCAGAAGGACACATTGGCCGGAAATGACAGTCCGATTATTCAAGCACCAATAGCACACTGAACTTGCACATCAGCCGTGCTTGATTAATTGAGGCCAATACAGTTTATTAAAAATTAAATTTGCAAAGGTCAAATCATGATAAAGTCAAAATGTTTTATTGTTGTAACTGTTTTCATAGCTGTTACTTGTCAAAATACTTTATCCCAAGCATTGCCCGATAAAGCTTCGATTTTGAAAAAGACAGTTCTTGCCAATGATTATTTCATGAAAGAATATCCCGATCCTTCGCAGCCGATCGTGACAAATATAACAAGACCGAGCAACATCTGGACTCGCGGCGTCTACTACGAAGGACTCATGGAATTGTACGGAATTGATCCGCAGCAGAAATACCTTCAGTATGTTTTGGAATGGAGCAGCTTTCATAAATGGCAACCGGCGTACAATACTAAAACCCGTGATGCCGATAATCAATGCTGCGGTCAAACCTACCTAGCTTTATACCAAATTGATAAAGAGCCTGAAAGAGTTAGATACATCAAAGAGTGCATCGACAGCATAATTGCTACCGACAAGATAAATGATTGGTCATGGATAGACGCTATGCAGATGGCGATGCCTGTTTATGCAAAACTTGGAGTAGTATGTCACGACGACCGTTATTTCAAGCGAATGTATGAGATGCACACGCATACTAAAAAGATGTTGTTTAATTCTCAGGAAGGTCTCTGGTGGAGGGATAGTACATTTCTCCCACCTTACAAGGAGCCCAACGGTCAGAACTGTTATTGGTCACGTGGAAACGGCTGGGTAGTAGCTGCCCTGGTGCGTGTGCTAAAAGTAATTCCTAGAACAACTGTAGGTTACAGGGACTATAAGAATACGTACCTTGCCATGATGAAAGCCCTGTTACCGCTTCAGCGCAACGACGGTTTCTGGAATGTAAGCCTGAAAGACCCGGAACATTTCGGCGGAAAAGAAGCCAGCGGTACGTCCTTGTTTCTTTATGGAATGGCATGGGGTGTTGAGAAGGGTTGGCTTGACCGAAAAACATACATGCCTGCTATCATAAAAGCATGGAACGGTCTTGCAAATGAAGCACTTCATCCAGATGGAATGCTTGGATACGTACAGGGAACCGGGAAAGAGCCCCGCGACGGACAGCCCGTCGGATTCGATCATCTACCTGATTTCCGGGACTATGGCGTTGGCTGCTTTCTCCTGGCGGGTAGCGAGGTATATAAACTGGCTTCGAAATGATTGCTAACAATATTTTGGAAAAAGAGTCCTCTGCACGGACGCATCGAAGTTCATGGACGGTGCAGTTCTCACAATTGATTCCACGTCAGATGCCGGACAACTTCAACTACCCATGGGCACAGTTTCTTTCGCTGCGAGGAACCCTGACTGCTCTGTTCATCGTTGCTGTCAGTCTGTTTGAACTGGCGCCGGTAGCAGTGGCTCAGGAACACTCTCCAGCCGACCCCTTTTCATGGCCCACGCTAACGCGGCAGGCGAAGCCATGGACCTGGTGGTGGTGGCTCGGAAGCGCTGTCGACTCGTCCGACATTGCCCGCCAATTGAGAATGTTTCAGAAAGCCGGACTCGGCGGAGTACAAATAATACCAATCTACGGTGTGCAAGGTTGGGAATCACATAACATTGATTTTCTCAGCCCGAAATGGATGCAGATGATGGGCTTTACCGTGGCCGAAGGTCGCCGGCTCGGTATGGGTGTGGACATGGCGCTCGAATCCGGGTGGTGTTTCGGCGGTCCTGCGATAACGGACGAGTACGCCAATGCATTTGTGGTTCAGAAAACCTACAATTTATTAAGCGGAGAACGGATAAAAGATACGCTATCACCCACAGCAACGCAAGCACTGATGGCCTTTGGGCCTGACGGACGCAAGGTGGACTTGCTTGGCAATATCCAATCTAACAGTCAGGTTGATTGGACTGCTCCTTCCGGTAAGTGGCAGGTGTACGCAATCTCTCAACGTTTCTCCGGTCAGAAGGTAAAGCGCGCGGGACCTGGTGGCCAGGGCCCTATGTTGAACCCGTTCTACGCTCCCGCGATGGAACGTTACCTTCGTTGGTTTAGCAACGCTTTCGATCATTATAGCGGGCCCAAGGCGCGCGCTGTTTTCCAGGACTCGTATGAGTACCAATGTAACTGGTCGCCCGATTTCTTTTCCCAATTTGAAAAATTACGTGGCTATAAATTGCAAAACAATCTACCGGCTCTCTTTGGAGAAACTCCTGCGGATGAAATCGCTCGAGTCAAATCCGATTATCGCCAGACTGTTTCCGATATGATGGTGGAGAAATCCAATCCCATCTGGATCGACTGGGCGCGCCGCCGCGGTTTCAAAGCTAGCTACCAGGCGCACGGTGCACCGGCCAACCTGCTTGACCTTTATGCCGAAGCGGATATCCCCGAAACCGAGATGTTCCATCTCGACCGGAATCCACTCGTTTCCAAGTTTGCATCCTCTGCCGCTCATGTTGCTGGTCGTCCGCTGACAGCTGCGGAAACATGCACCTGGTTGTCTGAACATTTCACCGAAACATTAGCTGAGATCAAGTATCAGACAGATGACATGTTCATTTCGGGTGTCAACCACATATTCTATCATGGCACGTGCTATTCACCGAAAGATGCACAATGGCCGGGCTGGCTGTTCTATGCCTCTACCGAGATGAATCCGCGCAATTCAATCTGGCACGATGTACCAACGTTGAATGGTTATGTTTCCAGATGTCAGAGCGTTCTCCAAGCGGGCCATCCTGACAATGACATCCTTCTCTATTGGCCGATCAGTGATTTCTGGAATGACACTAGTGGAATGGTTCGGAATATGAAGGTGGGTGATAAGACGTGGTTCGAGAATCAACCAATTGGGCGTACCGCTTCTGAATTGTGGAATCGAGGTTATTCGTTCGACTATGTCTCTGACAACCAGACGAGTGCCGCCAAAGCGGCTGGCAAGGAAATTCGCGTACCCGGCGGGAGGTACCGGGTGATCCTTTCGCCGTCGTGCCATCTGATGCCGGTCAAAACACTTCATCGACTTCTGGATCTCGCGCACGATGGTGCCACCATTGTTTTCGAAACACACCTGCCAGAAGATGTACCGGGATGGGGGCACCTGGCGGAGCGTCGGGAGGAGTTCAAGCGACTGATCGCGCAGATCCATCTCGACTTGGTCGGAGAAAACGTCATGCTGGCCAGGCTCGGTCGTGGTCAAATCCTTGTCGGTGACAGAGAAGCAGCACTGAGGTTGGCCGGCTTGAAACGCGAGACGATGACGGATCATTCGGGTCTCTCTTTTATCCGGCGTAGTGTCCACGGAGGCTGGTATTATTTTATTGCCAATCGGAATGGCACAGACCTCGATGGCTGGATAACACTCAGCCATCCGGCGAAGTCTGTTGTCCTCATGGATCCCATGACCGGCAAGACCGGCCTGGCAGATGTGCGCAACGAAAACAATCGGACGCAGGTTTATCTGCAGTTGCCGAACGGCGGTTCCGTTATCCTGCATCTCTTCGCGAACCGGCGAATCAAAGGTCCGCACTGGTCGTATCGGATGATAAACGGGACTTCCAGTGAGATACAAGGCAATTGGCGTGTGAGCTTCGTGAGCGGGGGACCGGACATCCCTGCTCCATTCGAGACGGAACATCTTGCTTCATGGACGGCTCGCAGCGACACTGACGCTCAACGCTTTGCCGGGACTGCCCGTTACACAATTTCATTTGATGCCCCTGACCATCACCCCGGCAGCTATTTGCTCAATCTCGGAAAGGTCTGCCAGAGTGCACGCGTCACCCTTAACGGGAAATATCTCGGTACTTTACTCACTCCACCGTTCAACATTCCAATCAGCTTGAGGTCTGTTGGGAATACACTTGTGGTCGATGTGACGAATGTTTCAGCAAACCGCATCCGGGACCTCGACCGCAGGCAGGTGAAATGGAAAATATTCCATGACATTAATTTCGTCAACATCGATTACAAGCCGTTCAATGCGGCAAGCTGGCCGCTGTACGACTCGGGCCTGCTCGGACCAGTAACCCTGACTCCCGCAACTGTGTCGGCACATATCCATCAATAAGGAAGAGCAATGTGAAACTTTTTCGAATACTGATTGTCTCGCTCGTGTTGATGCCCTTCAAGATTCATGCTCAGCAGCAAAATGTGCATCACACGATCTCCGTCATCGCGAACAAGATGCAGATTATTGTGAAGCGCGACAAGAAACCGATCTTGGAGGTGGATAGCATTCAATTCGATTTCATCACGCCCTCTTCGATGAAAGTGGTGCAGCAAAGTGCTGAGAAAACTGAGTTGGCCCTCCTCTATAAGAACGTCTGGGAAGCAGAGAAGGTCAATGTTTCGAACGATCATACTGTGGATGTAACTATTGAGAATATCGATGGCGGCTGGCACGTTTACGCGCATCCACGATGGGCACACAATATATCGATCTATTCGAAATCGATGGGACACTATTTTGGAATTCGGGAGAATCTGGTGCCGGACAATCACAAATCTCCGGACATCACCGGCTCCGTTCAGAGTTTCGATGTGGAGGGAGAAGGGGCACGGTATCATGAAAACTATGCATCCGGCTGGTCGGCATTCTTCTTCAACAGCCTCGGGTACGCTTCATTCTTCGATACATTTGCCAAGGGAGAGTATCAGTTCGCAGTGAACGGGGTGACCCAGATTTATCATCGTACCGGCGACCTGAACTGGTACATTTTCACCGGGGCGAATGGCGACGAAATCATGAAATCCTACTACAGAGTGATCGGCGCGCCGAAGTACGTGCCGACGTGGGCAACCGGAGTCTTGATCTGGCGAGATCAGGATTGGAACGGCAAAGAAGACATACTCAACGACGCCAGGCAAATGACAGCTCTGAAAATTCCGATAACCTCCATCATGGTCGATCGGCCGTACAGCGACGGGATTGACGGTTGGTCGAAAATGAATTTCGGGAAGTTGTTCAGCGATCCGGGAACGTGGATACACGAATTGAACGCCGATTATAACCTGCGTTTCATGTCATGGGTCGCACCATGCACCTTCGGAGATACAAGCATCGTGAAGGCGATGCCCGGCGGCCATCACGGCTATATCGATCTTACCGACCCGACAAGCGTGGCCGAGTTCACGAATGCACTCACGAAAAACATCTACGAGTACGGAGTGCAGGGCCATAAGATGGATCGGGGTGAAGAAATCTTTCCTGTCGAAAATGGGTGGCACGATCGTACTCCTCCATCGGAAAGGCGGAATAAATATATCTCTCTGTATGCAAAAGTCATCGACTCCGTCCTGACGGCAAAGTGGGGGAAGGACAATTTCAATTTTTCGCGCTCGGGCATGCACGGAAGTCAGAAATACCTGGGCGCACTGTGGGGTGGCGACAGCCGAGAAAGCTGGGACGGACTCGCATGCAATGTCGCCAACGCAATGAGGTGCGGATTCATGGGATTTCCTAACTGGGGAAGCGACGTGGGCGGTTACCGGGGAGATGCAGGGTACGAGCCTGAAGAGCTTTACACACGCTGGCTGCAGTTCGGGACCTGGTCGGGAATGTTCCAGATAAAACTTGATGGTACCGGCGGTCGCGGTAAGGACCGGGCACCGTGGCAGTACGGCAAAGAGTTGCAGGATAACTTCAGACGTGCCTGTGAAGAACGAATGGGACTTGCTCCGTACGTTTTTTCCCAATTGAATACCTCCGCGGAAAACGGAGTGCTGATGAAACCGCTCGCGTATGCCTATCCGAACGACCCGGGCACTTACGGCATTTGGGATGAATACTGTTTTGGTCAATCCTTCCTTGTATCACCCATCGTGGAACCGGGACAGAAATCGAAACGTGTCTATCTGCCATCGGGAATCTGGTATGACTGGTATGCTCCGACGAATTCTTACACTGGCGGGAAATGGTACAGCATTACGTTGTCGGAGTCGCATATTCCCGTGTTCGTGAGACAGAATGCCATATTCGTCACTGGGAAAAACTGGCTTAATGGCAATTCTATAGTATGGAATGGCAAGCCTGCACCGGAATTGATCATCAACGTTTTTCCGGGCAAGAATGATTTCACAAACAGTTTCAACTATGTCGATCCCTTTGACAATGATAGTATTAAGGATATCTCCATTTTACAAAAAGCAAACCTAATGACGGTTCATATTCCGGCACTTGCCCATGAAGGGAAACTTGTTATCCATAACTTAGTTCCGAAGGGAATGATCACAGTCGACGGGAAGAAGACAACGGCGACAATGGAGAAACAACGCAAGACGATTGAAATCCCTTTCTTAAAAATGGAATCTCACAAGATTTGCATCAAGAGGTGAGCGGCAATGAACACCAGTCGGTAGGTTATATTGTCTTTATTCAATATTCTTCCACGGTCAAGAGCAAAATCAATATGATGCGATCAATTTTAATTATCATCCTTCTTCTCACGGGACCGATGTCTGCAAACTCGCAACAGGCATTAAAACCGAAATTCAGCCATCCTGAAATTATTCGCTATGATCAAGATGCGTTCATTATTAATGGTAGGGATACATTCATTTTCAGCGGAAGTTTCCATTATTTTCGCTGTGATCCTTCGGAATGGATGGACAGACTGAAGAAGATAAAGGCGGCCGGGTTCAATGCAATCGACTCCTATGTGCCATGGAATTTCCACGAACAGATTGAAGGGAAGACGGACTTCAACCAGCTGACCCAGTTTCTGGACAACTGCCAGCACATGGGACTCTACGTGATACTCAGAGTTGGGCCCTACATATGTGCTGAATGGGATTTCGGAGGTTTTCCAAGATGGCTCGGAGGAAAAAATATCGGATTCCGGACTGCGTCGGCCCAGGATATCTCCTGGTCGAGATACTGGTACGACGAATTGCTCCCGGTTGTGCGCCCTCATCTGATCACGCAAGGCGGACCGATCATACTGCTTCAGATTGATAACGAGTACAATTATTTCGGATTGCCTGATTCGCAAAAGGTTGTCTATCTCAAATCACTGTATTCGGATGTCGTCCGAAACCGCATAGATGTTCCGATCATCACCTGCTGGTCTCAGCAGGTCCGCGACAATACCGATTCCGTTTTTTCGCAGATTATGGACGCGGGAAACTTCTATCCCGGCTGGAATTTCCGGGCGACGCTGCCACGCCTCGAGCTTATGAAGAAGGAGGAGCCGTTCTCCCCGCCGTTTGTCACGGAGTTTCAGGGGGGATGGTTCACACCCATTGGCGACAGCACCGTGCGTCATGTGACCAAGTATAGCGCAGCACAGATAGACGGACTCACAAAGTTCATGATTGCTCATGGGATTAAAGGGCTAAGCTATTACATGCTGTACGGTGGTACGAATTTCGACTACTGGGCTGGACGCGGAACAATAACAAGCTACGACTATACGGCGCCGATCTCGGAGCCGGGAGGGCTCTGGTCGAAGTACGACGCTGTCAAACTCATCGGCGACTTCTTGAAATATTCCCAGCCGTATTTGAGCAGGTGTCATGAAGTGGAAGGTGGCGCCGTTTGCGCAGACAAAGACATCGAGAGCGTTCTCCGTTCGGACGGAAAAGTCGGATTCCTGTTCGTGGTCAATAAAACAGGACAGTCGAAGACACCTGAAGTTGAGATCACAATGCCTGGCCAGAGTCCGTTCAGAATTTCTGTCTCCATCGATTCGCTTGGGGCAGTGGCACTTCCGGTTGACCTTCCAATTCGCCGAGGAGGAATGCTCCATTATAGCACCGTCCAGATTTCGGCGATCACAAGACATAACGGCAGCCCGCTTCTCGTTGCATACGGCACTCCAGGCACACAGGCTGTTCTCAATTTCGGATCCTGGATGTTTTCGAAGCAGATCGGGGATCATGACCGACTTTACAGATCGCATGGCTGCTATTTTCTTTTGACCTCGCCTCATCGGGCAGCGCACGGGATCACGTTTGAAACCCGAAAAGGACCGGCAGTCCTGTTGTCCGATTCGTACTTCGTATCCGCAGAAAAGAGGCATACCGATTCTCTCGAAGTACAGACCCGGCCGGGTGCGGACGGATTCTCACTGGTGACGGACGGACGCGTAAAAACAATTCTTGTCGACGGCAAGCCGGTCGCTTCTTCGAAGCATTCCGGATCAGAGCCGATTGAATTCTGGATCGACACTCCGGAATTCCAGACGCCGGAGATCACATTGAAGCCCCTCCGCTGGAAACATGACGATGACGCCGAATCGAGAACTCACTTCAAGAAAACGCCGTCGCCACATAAGGGTACATACGCATCTCTTGATAGTCTGGGCAACCACGACGATGGTTATTCGATCTATCGTGGCACCTTCAATCTCCATGGAAACCATATTTTGAAGTTCGGTTATTACGATAATGACTGGCACTCGGTATATATCGACGGCAAACCGATAAAAGGCTCCACCGGCAGTCTCTTCGACGACTGGGCGGACGTCAATCTGTCCGATAGCTCCCACACAATACGAATACTCTACGAGAATCAGGGAAGACCGAATTCGGGTTACATGGAAGAGGCAAAAGGATTGAGGTATGCAAATGTGCTTTCAGAAGGGCAAATCAGCTGGATGAACCCCTGGAGATACTTCGTAACGGAAAGCGCCCCTTCCGACACTCCGCAACAGGCTGGTGTCAACTTCGACGATTCCGGATGGAAGAGCGTGACGATCGGAAAGAAGTCCGACGAAACGCCGAATGGGCAGCAGGTCGGATCATGGTACAGAACGGCGATTACCCTGAACACGCAGGAAGCATCAGATCGTCCGCGTCTAAGATTCGAAGGGATAAGCCGCAGCGCCTTGATATACGTGAACGGTAAACTCGCCCATAATTTCAGGCATCACGGGTGGGACGAGCCTTTCACAGTCTCCTTCGACAGCCTCGCCATAGTCGGAAGCAATATCGTAGCGATATATCTCGAGAACCCCGGAGGAAAAGGCGGAATTGTCGCGCCGATTGCGTTCGAGTATGGGAAGGAAGAATCGCTGATATTGACAGATTTTGTCTATCATGCTCAGCTCGACGGGGCGCTCGCAGGATGGGAAAAGCCGCAATACGACGACTCTGCTTGGGAGGTTGCCAGCCCGAAGAACGGCACGCTGCCAGACACCGGAATAACATGGTACAGAACGACGTTCTCCATGCCCTCGATCAAAAGCTGGATAGTGCCATGGAGGCTTCATGTCGAATCGACAGGAGATATGCAGATCTGGCTCAACGGGAGAGTATTGGGAAGGTATTACGCCGTCGGTCCTCAAAAGGATTTCTATATGCCCGATGCCTGGTTGAATCATGGCAAAGAGAACTCTCTCGTTCTCGTGATTCGCCCTTCCGGTAAAGGAGAGGTCGCTCCACAGTTAAAAGAGGTCACGATCAGTCCTTACGCCGAGTACATTGCCCAGAAGCACGAGATTGAGCTAAGTAGGTAAAGGCGGCAAAGATGCGGGGAAAAGTAGCCGTCTGGTTTGTCATGGCAAATGAACCTGGTAAAATCGCGTGCTTGGTTGCGATACTATGTTTCTACTGCTTGCTTCCAGCTTCGGCTCGAAGCAAAACTGGCGTGCGGGGAAACAGAACGGACAGCGGGCCTGATGTGACAGTTACGGACAATGGATCGACTGTTGTGCTTGATAACGGCATTGTTACCGCGACAATAGAAAAATTGTCCACCATGATCACTAATCTCACTTATGATAGCACTAATCTTCTCAGTGGTGGTTATAAACGGGGAAGGATTTATTGGAGCTGGAACAATGCCCAATTACCAAAATCCATCGGGATGTACATACACGCTCACCGTGTATGTCGTCAAAGTCAAGTACACACGTGGTGTAATATTCTAAGAGATGTTTTGAGCTGTTAGTTGTGATAAATTATAATGCTTCCTTGCTTTTAAAGTTTGTTGTTTAAGTAACTCTCTCCTTGTAATGATCTCATGATGTCTTCTATAATATACATCAGCAGGTGTGACATTGTTTAAAGCTTCGTGATAGCGTTGGTTGTTATAATAGCTGATAAATTGTTCTATCTCTAGTTCCAATTCCCATGGCATATAATATTTCTGTAGATTGATCTCGTTTTTCATCGAACGATGATACTGCTCGATCTTCCCCTGAGTCATCGGGTGGTATGGAGCTCCGTGCGTCTGTGTCATTCCTTTCGATATGAGATACTTTTTGAGCTCTTCGGAGACAGGTACTTACCCCCATCGCAGGTCCAATTCAAATGTAACTTTTTTATGATTGGTACTTGAATTGATTTATTATGCATTTTTTAATGCAATAATATCATCTTTTTTGTTTGAATATAATTTTCTGTTTTCAGTTGATAAAAATAAATTCCACTTGAGAGATTGCTCGCATTAAAAGTAACTTCATAATTGCCAGAAGCCTTTTTTTCATTTACCAGAGTTACGATTTCTCTGCCACGTAGGTCAAAAACTTTCAATGTAATAAAACTATTTTGAGGAATTGCGTAACGGATTTTTGTACTCGGATTAAAGGGATTGGGATAATTCTCAAAAAGTGTAAAAGTTTCTGAGATATCACTACTGCTATGCTCAACAACAGTTGGGGTATTATTTATTATTTGAATTAGCTCAATACCATTCCCAGTCCCCAGATTGCGGCTGTACTGTTTGTTTGTAGGATTGTTCCAGTGCTCGTGTACTCCCAGACTTTGCAAGGGGATGCCATCGTTTTCCGGATCGTAGACCGTGCCCGAAGGCGGATTGTCGGCCCGGGCTGCTTCGTGGAGATAATTGTCAGGTGTACCTGCGGGCACAACCCCTGCAGACAATAAGAAGTCCAACATGACCGATTCAATGGCGACTATATCCTGACTCATGAACAAACTAGAGGCGGGCCGGCCATTGAAGGGTGGAGCCGACCAGTACTTAGGGCGAATACATTCACCTATAAACAGAAGAGTCTTGCCGCCCAGGTCTTTATGGCCCATGAGATCAACCAAGGCATTGTAGGATCCCATAGGGCGCATGGGAATGTCAGCGGAGAAATTGAGAGCGGCGACTGCCTTATGCATAAAGAACGGACACCAACCGTGGTAATAATAATCGTTTCCTGGGGGTGGATTGGGATTCCAGACCGAGCCAAAGAAGTTCTTGGCGCAGAGTGTGACGCCTGCCAGTTCATGGTTGCGAGGCAGGCATACATTTATGAGATACTTGGCATCTGAGACAACCGTGGGCAGGCAAACCGTGCCGCTGCCTGGAACGATGTCCGGATCGCCATAATAAACCACACAGTTGGTATCGGGCACAACCTTTTCCCTGGTACCCGGATTATTACCAGGCCCGGATTCATAACCTGTACGATCCGTGGCATCGCCTTCGGCCCAGCGTACGCCGGGAAAGTTCGCATGGCAGTATTGGTAGACTGGATTGCCATGATAGAAGACGCAATCATAAATGGTGATGTCCTCTTCCGGTACGCCTGCCTTGTTTATCAGGTGCCATAGCAGGGCATGTACCATTTGCGGACAGGGTCGGCCATCCTGACTGGTCGTCCATTCGTAGTAACGGGAGAAGATGTTATTGACCTTGATGGCGATCTTGTCACCAGCCTCGTAGCCCACATCGTTTTGGTTGTAACGCGTTTTGTTGAAATACTTGAAGAGGGAATCCCAGGACTTAACCGGATCATCAATACCAGTGAGGTTGAGTAGCGCCTGATTCATCATACGCTGTGCTTCTTCCGGATCGGTGCGTTTATCTTCCCACCACCAGCCACTTGTGCTGCCTTGATCACAGAGCAGACTGTCATATACCCACACGACGCGTCCGGGATTAATCCCTTTAGCAATACCCATAGGACTGTTAGCAGAATCGATGGGGACAAAGGTTCCAGCTGACGCAGCAACACCAGATGTATCACTCAAGGTAAGAAAGCTAAGCAGAACCGTCGTTGCAAAACAGATCACCCCCACCACATACCGGTGTCTTTGAAACAGGCTACGGGCTCGTTGTATAATCAAGGAAGAACCGACCAGTCCCAACAACCAGACGATAAAGCCGGCGGCTAGCGGTTGAGCAACCTTTTGGCAGGGATATGTCGCACGGCTGGGCTTGGGTACAACACGGATGAGAACCCAAATAACAGAGACCAGACCAAGAACGATCCAAAGCCATAAAGCTTTTCTTGCTCCTATTTTAGGTCCCGTTATTTTGCCAGTTCGGGGGCATACAGTGAACTGTTTCATTACCAGTTGTCTGATTTTTGAAAACATGGTTTACTCCTCTTGTTTAAACAATAATATTTTCGGTTAGATTTCAATGTAACGTCTCTTATATAAGGTGTCCGAACACGTGCAATAATACTCAGGTGGCGATTCATTGTCCGCGTAGAGGTTCACCTTAATACCAATGTTAGGCGTATTATTACACGTTGTGACAATCAATACTATTGGAACGATAAAATTGTATGTCGTCAAAGTCAAGTACACAAATGGTGTAATATTCTAAGAGATGTTATGAGCTGTTAGTTGTGATAAATTGTAATGCTTCCTGCTTTTAAAGTTTGTTGTTTAAGTAACTCTCTCCTTGTAATGATCTCACGATGTCTTCCATAATATACATCAGCAGGTGTGACATTGTTTAAAGCTTCGTGATAGCGTTGGTTGTTATAATAGCTGATAAATTGTTCTACCCTGTTGCCTCAAAAATAAATGTCACCATGGGATTGATAATTAAGCAGATTGTTTACGATGTAAATTCCAAGGTGTAGCAAGTTGCAAGATGATACGAATTTTCTTTGACATAATCTTTTGTAGAGTAAAAGGATTGAGAGTGGTAAGGAGACATAGTAACTGATCTTTGGTGTTCTGAGCGACCTTGTTGGACTCTAAGAGACGTTGGAACGGAGTTTTAGGAAGATCAAAGTGTTTGATGGTTTTCGATTTGAGACGTTCTTTGGCAAGCAACTTGACCGAGGGCAGGAAGAAGTTGAAGAGTAATCTCCATTCGGAAGTATAGAGATTGTTCATCAAAGCAACCAAGCGTTGGTTTTCAAAGCGATCATAGCTAAGATATTGTCGGATATGGGTCCAGTTCTTTCCTTCAATATGTGCGTTATCATTTTTCTAGTATTCACGAGATCTGGTGTAATGCACTGGACGCTTGCGGTCTTGGAAGTGTTTGAGGATAGTCCAGTTCATAAACTCAGAGCCATTATCACAATCAAACCCTTTGAGAGGGAACGGCAAAGCAGCTTCAATGGACTTCAGAGCATCAAGCACGCCTTGTTCACCTTTTCCCCAGAGAGCACGCTGTTCGGTCCAACCGGTAGCAATATCGACGGTATTTAAGGTAAAGACGAACATACCAGCCATCGACGTACCACAATGGGCAACGGTATCGGCTTCGAGAAAGCCGGGAATGCGTTCATTCCATTGACTGGTCTTAATGGGAATATGTTTCTTGAGTAATGATCCAGGCTTGGTGGTAGCAAGACCTTTCTTGGTGTAGCGAGAACGCAGCGGAGTCAACAAGCTATCTATGGTAGCTGCAGAAATCCTCAGTAAGAGCTTCTGATTGGTCTGAGAGATTCCTGTATCATCAAAGGGAAGCCAGAGAGACATCATCACCTTCAAACGTTTTCCGCAGGCAAGGTTACTGGCGATCCAGAGCCGTTTGAGGAATGCAAGAATCTCCGGATGATGATATGTGGTGGGTCGACCACGTTTAGCCTTGATATGATTACTCAGGCCTTGGGATTTACCTTGGAGGAATCGAATGGCATATTTTCTATCATACTCACAGACTCGACAAAATTCATTGAGAATCATCGTCTTGACCCCTTTGGGTGATGTCTGATACCTGATTCTAATACTGCTGAGATATTCACGTTTGGATAGTATGCTCATCATTATATGTCCTTTCTCTACGGTGACATATATTATGAGGCAACGACTCTTTTCCAAACTTCTTTCGGTATCTTTTATTATGAGTCAATTCGCCGCTTGACTTTGATGACGCGGAATAATATATTACGAAAAGGTTTGCGCAATCGATTAAGTTTCCTCTCAAGGGTATGACTCACAGGGCGGAGCTGTATAAGATCGAATTTATGTTGGAGTGCCTCACTCGCAGGTATTAAGAGAGTTTGTTTTAATTACTAATGTAGAAATTTGGACTTTGGAGGTATTTTTTGTAGGTTGAATATGACGCGTAAATCAGTTAGTGGGCAAAAAAAATCAGCTGTAAAACATGCAAATATTGGCAAGCTGTATAAACGCGTGACTTTGAAAGATATTGCCCAATTATTGTCTGTTACAGTTGCGACTGTCTCGAAAGCGTTGCGGGATAGTAGTGACATTTCTCCTGAAACGAAACGCTTAGTCAGAAGATTGAGTGATGAACTTGGCTACAGACCCAACCTTCTGGCTAAATCTCTTATCAACAACAAGAGCAAAATGCTTGGTGTGTTGGTTCCGGATCTCCGCATCTCTTTTTTCTCTGAAGCTGTGAGAGGAATGTATGAGGAGGCGGAAAAGAAAGGATACGAATGCGTCTTTCTTGTTCACGACGAACTTGAAACAAAAGAGAGGCAAAAATTAGAATTCTTGTATGATATACACGCCGACGGAATATTATTGAATGCTGCCGGAGGAAGTAAGAACAACTACCCTCTAATTACAAGAATGGCTAAGGAAGGAATTAGATTTGTTTGTTGGGATCGAAGTTTGAAAGGTTTTGGATTTAAGTCGGTCAAAATAGATGACGTTGAAGCGTCTCACCAATTGACATCAAAACTGATTAAAGAAGGGCGGAAGCGCATTTTGTTCCTTGGTCCTCATACTGGAATTCCATTGTTGAGAGACAGGTTTAATGGTTACAAGACTGCCTTAAAAGAAAATGGTATACCATATCGCCCTGAATTGGTCATACAGTCCTTCCGAAGTATAGATGATAGTTATAACAAAATCCTGTCACTCTTTAGTCAGAAACTTGAGTTTGATGCCGTTGTGAGTATCGGTGGATGGATCACTTATGGTGCGGGGAAAGCCATTCTGAAGATGAACAAGTTGATTCCCAAAGATGTTGCTATCGGAGAGTTTGGTGATAATGATATTGTCTACAAACTTGGAGTGCCTTTTTATACAGTGGTACAAAAACCGGTTGAGATTGGAAAAGGCGCGACAGACATGCTTATTAAAATGATTGAGACAGGTGAGCCAGATGAGAAATTTGATGATATAATAATTGAATTTGAAATAGTCGAAAGGAGAGTCCTGACAACCAGGTATTAACTCTTTTGCACTATTACTTTAAAGTATTTGTAATTTTTTCTTGAGTGAGCATAGAGCCCTGATTTATTTCGTTGTTCTTGTTCGGGCGCGATGCTCACGCAAGATGTGCCTGTTAGCGAAGATTACGTTGATGAGATTCAAGGATATGAAAAAGAAATTTTTAAAGAAAGATTCGTTATTCAACGTGATGTAGACAAATAACTTTTTATAACAGGAGATCTCGAAGGAAGGGATTCGTCATGCTACATCGACTCGCTAGGGTGGACTATTTTCGTCGAATTGTTGATTCTGGTCGTCAGACTCCGTGGAGTCCAACGGATTCTTCGAGCGACCCGGCACACATGCGCTAGTAAGAGTTTTTCGAGATGCGCATTAGTTTGAGGTCAAAATAAACATTTAAGAAAGGAGAGATATATGCTTTGTTTTAGTCACCGACCTTTCGGAAAAACCGTTTTTCGTTGCTGCCTAGCTTTACTTTGTATTACGCAGTCAATGATGGCTGCAAATTCAGGCGACGTCAAAGGGAGAGTATACGATAGAGATACAAAGGATGAATTGCCGGGTGCCAACATTGTTGTATTGGGGACCAGTTTAGGTGCTTCTGCAGACATGAATGGGGACTATGTGATCCATTATGTCCCTGTGGGTTCTCAAACATTGGTGGTCTCGTATGTGGGTTACAAGTCGATTACAATTAAGATTGATATTAAGGAAGGCGAAAAACTTCAACAAGATGCTTACATGGAGCCGACCACTATAACCGGTGAGACGGTGATTGTCACCGCCCAAGCTCAAGGGCAAATGCAGGCGATTAACCAGCAATTGTCTTCAAATACAATTGCAAATATTGTATCGGCCGACCGCATTCGTGAGATTCCAGATGCGAATGCGGCAGAATCTATTGCACGTTTACCTGGCATATCACTTATAAGAAGCGGTGGTGAAGGGCAAAAGGTAACTATCCGTGGAATGTCGCCGCAATACAATATCATGATGGTCAGTGGTGTACGGATGGAATCTACGGATCGTGACAATCGTAGTGCGGATCTGAACATGATAGATCCGAATATTCTTTCCGGGATTGAAGTGAGAAAAGCATTAACCGCTGATATGGACGCAGATGCGGTTGGCGGAACGGTTGACCTTAAAATAGGCAAAGCCAAGGAAGGACTTCACAACAATTTTTCGGCGCAGGGCGGCTATGGATCGATGGCAAATACGTACGGAAATTACAAATTTTCTGCATTGTTCAGTGACCGTTTTTTCGATGAGAAATTGGGCGTCCAGCTCTCTGGTTTTGCGGATCGGTTCAACAGAAATTCCGATGAACTATCTGCCAATTACTATACAAATTCAACGACCGAGATACAGAATGGATTGCTCAAGATGTATCTGAGAGATGATAATATTCTCCACAATACAACAGATAGAAAACGAACTGGCGGCAGCCTGGTTTTTGATTACCAATTGCCATTTGGATCACTCATGCTGAACAATCTCATAAGCAGCATTAATGAACATAAAACGACTGAGCAAAATGCTTTGGCTGTTACAGATTTTGGCTGGAGTGGTTACGCAGAGGACTATACGTCCACCAATACGGTGATCACCAGTTCACTTCAAGGCGAATTTGATTTTTCTATCATCAAAATGAATTTCTCAGTTTCCAATTCAATTACAAAGCTTCGCCTTCCGAATGATTTGACAATGAAAATAGGACCCAAGACAGGTGGAGGAAGTATGTGGGGAGACTCCATACTGGGTACCAATGCTTTACTCACGGCGATCCCAACTGAATTATTAAATACGTATTACATATCGAGTACCGCTTCGACGACGGCAATAATGCAGCAACTATACACTCTAGAGCGGAATGTTGATGAAGGGGCTCAATCGGCGGTGGTCAATTTTGATGTGCCTTTTAGCGTTACCAATTCTCTTTCCGGCAAACTTAAGTTTGGCGGTAAATACGTGCGCAATACAAGAAAGAATGATGAGTCACAATCAGGACTGAGTCTCAATAGTGACATTGCTGGAGTAACGTTCGTTCCTCTTTTGAAAGGTTCTTTGTGGCCGGATCTTGGTATAGGCAGCGACAATATTATATATGCATCTCTCTTTGGTGATCCGAATTATAATGTTGGCAATTTTCTTGCAGGGAAGGAAGGCGTCCGCAATAATGCTTTCTACAATTTAATTTCGATTTCGAAAATGCGATATTTGGAGTATTTGGCAAAGACCACGACATTTCCATATGTTGTCAATGGTGATACCACTTACAAATCTTACTATTTTCTTAATGCGCAAGCATCAACCCAATATGATTATAACTATACACGCAATTTCACCGCCTTTTATGTTATGGCGGAATTGAATGTGGGTGACTTCCTCACATTGACGCCGGGAATACGATACGAAAGATATCAATTCGTTTATGACGCGGACATTACCAATGAATCTGCTGCGCTGACTACCTTGGGTGCCCAAGCGTTTATCATTAATCCCATTCACTGGGATTCCACAAAGGCAGAAAACTGGTTCCCGCAAATTCAAGTGCGTGTGAAGCCCACGGATTGGTTGGACATACGGTTGGCGAGTACCAAAAGTATAATTTATCCTGATTACCGTGCGGTTTCGCCTTATATATATTTCAGTTCTGCAAGTACCCCCGCATTTCTGCAGATAGGTAATCCCTATCTCATCCCCGCCGTAGCTCAAAATTATGATATCTATACTTCAGTGTATGAAAATTACATCGGGTTATTCTCGGCAGGAGGTTTCTATAAGAAAATAGACAACTTTATTGCGCAGCAGAAAGATTTCTCAACCAAGGATGCTTCATTTGAAAATAACAGAGTGCCATTATCGACCACTTCTTATACACGCGTTACCACGTGGATCAATTTGAAACAAGCATCTTATGTGAGGGGATTTGAAATAGACTGGCAAACCCGCTTCTGGTATCTCCCATCTTTCCTGAGTGGCATCGTTCTCAATGTCAACTATACGCAAATTGCAACGGAAGCGCACTATCCCTATCAGAAGTCGGTGAAAATAAATCTGTTCTCATTTGTTTATGTAGACACCACCAGATCCGGCAGATTGCTCGATCAGCCAAATAAAATCTTGAACGTAACGCTAGGTTATGATATCGGCGATTTTTCTGCCAGGTTGTCCTACCAATACACGGACAATGTCTTACAAAGTTCAGATCCCGTACAACAGGAGCTCGACAAATATACGGCCCCCTATTCCAGGTGGGACTTCACGGCTTTCCAAAAACTTCCGTGGTTGGAAGGACTTCAAGTATATTTGAACATCAACAATATTACCGACACACCGGATCGTCAATATAGCAGTGTTCAGCAAAAACTGGCTGATGTGCTATATTATGGTCGAACAGCAGATCTGGGAGTTCGTTATTCATTTTAATGATATGCAATGCATCTTATCTAAACGTGAGCATGAAGGAGGTGATGGTGCGCAGAAATAAATATCGTTCATCTTCAACAAACCCATTTCATAATTAACTAATTCAATAAACCTCAAGGAGTATCTTTATGAGAAAGTTACTTTCTATATTGTTGGTGTCCGTATGTGGGCTTGGAGTAACCTTGGCTCAAACGGCGCTTGATCAACTTTCGTATGTCAATATTCAAATAGCTGGTGACACTCTGTCCAACGGGAAGCATGATCCGGCGAAGTATATCTATACGGCTGCCGTCGGCGCGTTCTACGCCTTTAATGGAACCTTGTTCGTTGATTTTCCTTTGGTCATACAGGGACCTTCTTCCACCTGGATCTACAATCAGGCCACACCGCCTGTATTTTTGCAAGGCACAGCGACTGGTACTACTATGTTAGATCTCTTTAATCTCAGGGCGGGTGGATCCATAACGATTAAGAATATCATGCTTAGTGCAGCTAATTCTAATAACTACGCTATGAATGAATTTATTAATAATGCAGCCGGTGATACGATTATTGTTGACAATTGTGTGCTCTGCGAACATGACAATGCCATCAAGGTTACCGCGGCTGCCAAGAAGGTCTCTATCACCAATTGCCTCTTCATCAACGGCATTCGATACAGGTTCAACACCAGTGGGGGCATGCCCATACGGATTGACGGAGCCTGCCCAGATATTCTGCTGGAAAACAATACTTCTGTGAATATGACCAGAGAACTTGGCAATGGAGGGGATTTCTTCAAATCCAACTTGAAAGAATTACATTATACGTACGTCAACATGCAGACAAACGCCCATGAGATTCATTGGTATAATGCGCTTCAGGCTAACAATATCTTCTATAATTGGAGTTGGAGAGGAAGAAAGCCTGTCACCAACGGCTATGAATCACAATTTTGGACATGGGAAACTTTCGCCAATGTCAAATCGCGTCTTGATTCTCTTTCACTCTACCATGGAAGAAACCTCTTCTACTTGGATCCAAAGATTTTGGCCTACTTTAATTCTACCGATTCCGTAACGCAATGCTCGGTTTTTAACCTAGAAGTCGATTCCACGATTCGCGCAGATAACAACTTCAAGATTGGCAAGAACTACAACCAATTAAATCCAAGGTTTATTAGTCCTCCCAATAACGTCGATAGTATGATTGCATGGAATAAAGGTTGGTGGTCTACACCACAACCGACCACTGCACCCCTTTGGAATATTCAAAGAGTTATTACGTTTAATGCATCTTTAGATCCGGTTCTTCACTGGCCGCCACAGTTTAATCTGACCTATACGAATGATACGCTCATGAAAGCCGGAACAGACGGGTTGCCGCTCGGCGACTTGAACTGGTTCCCCGCGAAGAAAACAATCTATTTGGCCAACAGAGCTACATATATTGCGGCATTGCAGGATTCAGTTGCACACGCAACGTATGTCTATGTTCCTGGTGACAGTGCGTCGTTTTGGGTGACAAATTTTACAACCGGTGTAGATTCCAAGGGTTCAGGTATTGTAAAACAATTCTCTCTGGGCAACAGCTATCCGAATCCATTCAATCCGAGTACAACAATTGAATTCGGATTGCCTGAACAATCGAAAGTTACTTTGAGTGTATTCAACATCTTAGGTCAAAAAGTGCTTGAACTAAGAACGGACTATGCCGCTGGAAATCAATCATATAATTTTGATGCTTCTAAGCTGAGTAGTGGAGTTTATATCTATAGTATGAACGCTACCGGTGTTAGCGGAAAGAACTTTGTTCAATCCAAGAAGATGATACTGCTCAAATAAGGACATTTGTCCTCCCAGTGTTCTTGGAAAAGGGGTTGAGAGCGATTGCTCTCAATCCCGATCCAAGAGAAAGAAACCGGCTGATTGCATCAGGATGACGGCATTCTGGTTTGGCTACTCCCTCTTGAATAGATAAGAGAACGAAAACACAGACATTTACGATACGTCAAATCAATAGCACATATAGCATCCGGAAATCCACAATGATAAGATCAAGCATTTGTGCTCTCGCTCTTCTCATAGTTTCAAGTACTCCTGTTATCTCACAGATCTATGTTGCCCCAAACGGAAGCGATGCAAATCTCGGAACAGTTGAACAGCCACTTGAATCTATGCAAAAAGCACAGGAGTTAGCGAGTCCCGGCGACACTGTGTATGTAAGGGGCGGCATCTACAAAGTTCGGCAGGATCAAATTTCAAATGTGGTGTCTAGTCTGTTTGCCTGCGTGACCTACTTGGACAAGAGTGGAACAGAAGGTCATACGATCAAGTATTGGGCGTATCCTGGAGAAAGACCTATTCTCGATTTCTCCGCAGTAAAACCGGCAAACGAGAGAGTGGCAGGGATATATGTGGTAGGCAGCTATATTCACATCAAAGGATTGGAGATGACCGGTGTGCAGGTGACCATTACCACGCATACGGAATCCTACTGCATCTATAGCAAGGGGAATAACAACATCTTTGAGCAGATAAGTATGCATGACAACGTGGGGACAGGCATACGACACTATAATGGAGGCTACAATCTGTTCTTGAATTGTGATTCATATAGAAATTGGGACAATGTTTCTGAAAACAAACTTGGCAGCAATACGGACGGTTTCGGCTGCCATCCGAATTCCAGCGGTGCGGGGAATGTTTTTCGAGGGTGCCGTTCCTGGTTCAATAGTGATGATGGTTATGATATCATTCGGTCAGGTGCGGCAGTTGTTTTTGATAGCTGCTGGTCATTCTATAACGGCTATTCGATTTCTTTTCAAGAATTGGGTGACGGGAATGGATTCAAAGCAGGTGGATATGCATATGATCCTGCTAGTAAGATACCAAATCCTGTCCCGAGAAATACAATTGAGTTCTGCATAGCAGTTGGAAATAAAGCAAACGGGTTCTACTCCAACCATCATTTGAATGGAAACTACTGGTATAACAACACGGCGTACAAGAACGATATTAACTTCAATATGGTTAACCGTGAAAGCCCGCAGGCAGACAGCAGTATATGGGAATTCGGTTACAATCATGTCTTAGAGAACAACCTAAGTTATGAAGCAAGAAGTTCTGACACTGCATATATAGATACTTCGAAGAATACACTTTCACATAACTCTTTTGATTCAGGCTTCAATCTTACCGATAATGACTTTGTGAGTCTTGATGAATCCCAATTGATGGCGCTGCGAAAGTCTGATGGCAGTTTGCCTGATATTGATTTTATGAAACCTGCTACCGGCAGCAAATTAATTGATGCAGGAGTAGATATTGGATTTCCTTTCGCAGGCAAGGCTCCGGATATTGGTGCCCTAGAAACCGATTACACTACCTTTGTCGAGTCACTCAAAAATACTGCACCTGACAATATTGTTTTGCATCAGAATTATCCAAATCCTTTCAATCCAGTAACAAACATTGTTTATGAAATCCCGTTTTCTGCAAATGTTCAATTAACGATCTACAATATGTTGGGTCAGAAAGTAAATACACTTGTCAACGAGACAGAAAAGAGAGGAACATACAGAGTCCAGTTTGACGGAAGCAGTCTCTCGAGTGGTGTATATTTTTACCGCCTAACGGTTAGTGGTACTTCAATGGTTAAGCAATTTATGCTATTACATTAGGACTTCTCTGAAAACTCAAAGCAGAAGGTTACCTTCACTTCGCTTTTAGAGAAGCCTAACAGTTGCAAGGGAACTAGATGAAAATCAAGTGTGTGCGACCTCATGTTCTCATAGCTTTTCTGTTATTCACTTCTGAAATCCCTGCGTTTTCTCAGATTCATTTACCTTCATTTTTTTCGAACAATATGGTTCTTCAGCAAAAATGTGAAGCACCAATGTGGGGATGGGCAGATCCTGGAACTCATATTTCGATTACACCGGGTTGGAGCAATACACGCTATCAAACTTCAGCAGATCATGAGGGGAAATGGTTTGTGAAGATGACCACCCCATCTGCTGGTGGACCGTATTCAATAGTTATTAATGAAGATACTCTGACAAATGTCTTGATTGGTGAAGTCTGGCTTTGTTCAGGGCAATCAAATATGCAGTGGGCTTTGAATCAAAGTGAAAATGCTGATCAAGAAGTACAAAAAGCAGACTACCAGGATATCAGGCTATTCTACGCTGCAAGAGACAATGCGAGAACTCCGAACAAAGATGTCTACGGGCATTGGGATGAGTGCACACCGAAAGCAGCAAGCACGTTCAGTGCGGTTGCATATTACTTTGGCAGAGAATTGTACAAAGAACTTCATGTTCCAATTGGATTGCTTCATTTCAGCTGGGGAGGGTCGACTGTACAGGCATGGACAAATCCCGAAGTGCTACGAACAACTCCCGAAGGAAGGTACTTCCTAGAAAAATTCAAACAAAAAATAGATACTACAACTCCCGGTGAACTTCCAAGGAATTACAGAGATCCCGGTGCGAATTTTTACGGAATGTTAAGACCGTTGATCCCTTATGGGATAAAAGGTGTCATCTGGTATCAGGGAGAAAACAATGTTTTCGAATACCAGATGTATAGAAATGCATTTGAGACCATGGTCAAAGACTGGCGCAATGAATGGGGAGAAGGAGATTTTCCATTCTATTTTGTCCAGCTCGCTCCATACCATTATTCCAAAGAGGTTGTCGGTGCGGCTTTGCGGGATGCTCAGAGAAAAGCACTGGATATTCCAAACACAGGTATGGCAGTGACACTCGATATTGGTAATCCGGGCAATATCCATCCAACAAATAAGAAAGATGTTGGGAAAAGGTTATCACTCTGGGCGCTCGCCAAGACATACGGAAAAGGAAGTATAGCCTATAGTGGACCAATGTATGAATCGATGAAAATTGAGGGGAACAAAATCAGAATTGGTTTTGCGTATGCAGGAAGCGGTCTTTATTGTAAAGGAGACAAGCTTACATGTTTCACAATTGCAGGAAACGATGAAGTCTTTCATCCGGCAGATGCTGTTATTGACGGTAACACAATCCTTATTTCATCAGATGAAGTGAAGAATCCTGCAGCAGTTAGGTTTGCCTTTGAAAATGCGGATGAACCAAATTTGTTCAATAAGGACGGTTTACCGGCATCTACTTTTAGAACAGATAACTGGGATATTATTAGAAAAGATTATTAAAGACATGTCATTGAGAGCTGGGCAAGCAGATCCTCCTTTACCGGCAGCGGCTTGTCCAGCGACAGGCCGAGCGACACGGCAGTCCGAATATGCGTACGGACCGTCTTCCGGTCGTAGCCCAAGGCAGAGGCGATCTGGCTGTGAGAAAGTTGTGTTGATAGAAGCTATCAAGAAGAGATTGAGATAAAACCGTGATATACAATAGCTGAAAAGAGCAGCGGTTTGTGAAAATATCGCTAACAGCAGTTTACCTTTTCATAAGTCTCCTTTTCTTAGGCTGTAATGCTACTGAAGGAGACGCTTACATTTTTTGCTACTTTAAAGACGGCGGCAAAGATGGACTTCATTTGGCATACAGCGACGATGGTCTTCGATGGACTGCCTTGAATAATGATGAGTCCTTTCTACGACCTCAGGTCGGTAAAGATAAACTATTTCGCGATCCATGTATTATTGATGGACCGGACAGTATGTTTCATATGGTATGGACGGTAAGCTGGAATGAAAAGGGCGTTGGGTATGCCAGCTCAAAAGATCTGATACAGTGGTCGGAGCAAGAGTACTTGCCGGTCATGGAACATGAACCCGATGCGAAAAACTGCTGGGCTCCCGAGATATTTTATGATGACAGTACACAACAATATCTGATTTTTTGGGCAACCACAATTCCTGGGAGATTCCCGGAAACCGATGATCAAGACAACAGAGGAACAGCGGGCAAAGGGTTTAATCATAGACTGTACTACGTAACAACAAAAGATTTCAGAAATTTCTCTGGTGCGAAGATACTCTTTGATCCAGGGTTCAATGTGATTGATGCTACCATAGAGAAGGTGGGGAAAGAATATATAATGGTATTCAAGGACGAGACCAACACACCGTTCACCCAACAAAAGAACATAAAAATTGCTCGAAGCAAAAATGTTGAAGGTCCCTATACCGAAGTATCAAAGCCAATAACCGGCAATTACTGGGCAGAAGGTCCGACAGTAATTTCTATGGGAAATAGATGGTATTTGTATTTTGATAAATACCGTTCGGGAGAATATGGATTGCTTGTATCGAATGATTTCAAGAATTGGACTGACATTTCGGATAATCTCGAAGTTCCCATGGGAATGAGGCATGGAACAGTCTTGAAGATAGAAGGAAAAGTGTTGGGGAAATTGCTGAACGAGCAGTACAACGAAGCACAGCGATAACACGTCGAAGGAAGAGATTCATTTCCATGTAAAAAGCAAAGAAACCGGAGTTTGGATGACACAAGTGAAGATTGTGAGGCAGTGTTCTGCACTCAGCGTTCTTCTCGTCTTAGTAAATGTCGCTTCACTGAATGCACAGGAGACATTGAAGAAAGCAAATGTTCTAGAGAAGATGACTTTGGCAAACAACTATTTCATGAAGAAGTGGCCCGATCCTACCGTGAACATCGTGACCGACAAAAGTCGGCCCAGCAATATCTGGACTCGTGCAGTGTATTATGAAGGGTTGATGGCCATGTACAGGATCGACCCAGAAACGACTTACTATAACTATGCTGTCCAGTGGGCTGAAGGACATAGTTGGGAGCCGGCGTATGGTGGGACTACGACACGTATTGCAGATAATCAGGCTTGTGGGCAAACGTATATCGAGCTATACCAGACCAATCCGCAACCGCAGCGTATTGCCAAAATAAAAACTGATATCGACAATATGATTCACAGTAGCGCGATAAATGACTGGTGGTGGGTGGATGCCTTTCAGATGGCCATGCCCGTATTCGCAAAACTGGGCGCTGTGTATCAGGACACAACCTACTTTAGCAAAATGTATCAGATGTATATGTATACCAAAACTGCTGAAGGTGATAGCGGACTCTATAATAAGGTGGACCATCTCTGGTGGCGCGATTCAACTTTTCAACCGCCGCATACGTCACCAAACGGTGAAGACACGTATTGGTCAAGGGGCGAGGGCTGGGTGCTTGCGGCTCTTGCCCGTGTCCTGGATGTCATGCCGGCTGACGCCCCACACAGAAACGAGTATGTTGCAACATTCAAAGAAATGGCTGAAGCGATTGTTGCTGTTCAGCGAAACGATGGATTCTGGAATGTGAGCCTGCATGATGCAACGGAATATGGAGGACCGGAAACTTCCGGTACAGCGTTGTTTACGTTTGGCCTCGCGTGGGGAGTAAACAAGGGAGTCCTTACGGATTCGGTATATAGAAGTGCTGCAATACGGGGCTGGAAAGGTATGGTAGATTCTGCCCTGCACAGTAATGGTTTCCTCGGCTACGTTCAAAGTACCGGAAAGCAGCCTTCTGATGGACAGCCTGTCACCTATGACAAAGCACCAAACTTTGAAGATTATGGACTTGGAGCCTTCCTTTTGGCGGGCAGCGAAATCTATAGAATGGCAGGTGAAACCACAGGAATGTCGTCGGAGAACACAACCGCGAACATTGCAATACCGACGGCTGCCACATTGCACCCGGCATACCCAAATCCATTCAACCCACAAACAACGATTACCTATTCACTGAACAGAAACGGGCATGTTGTTCTCGCTGTATTTGATATGACCGGACGTAAAATAGAAACGCTTGTTAACCGCTATCAAAATAGCGGTGACCATAGAATTGTGCTGGATGCCTCCACGCTAACTAGTGGAACATATATGATCAGATTAGATGTTGATGGATTTACGCAAAGCCGGAAAGTGACTATATTGAAATAGAAGCATCTCCTCCTAAGAAATAGTTCTTACTGTAGAAGATTCTAAATCGGTACGGCAGAAATCTATTGGGAGAAGCAAAAATGTGTTCACCTTTTCAGTACATAAAGAGTAAGAGACAGATAGCAATAGTCTGGACTGTAATTGTTTTCGGTATTACACAGATCCCGGTTTTCGCTCAGAACATCAGTCCGATTGCGTTGTCATGGCTTGGCGGAAATCCGCCGTCACTGTCTGCAGGAGTAAGTTGGGGTGTGCCGTTGCCGGAAGGAAGACTCATGCCAACCGCCGGTTTTTCGCTAAAAGATTCTCGAGGGCAAGCACTACCGGTACAATCATGGCCGTTGGCTTATTGGCCTGACGGTTCGCTAAAATGGGATGGATAAAAGAGGAATTAACTATAAAAAATTCTATAATATAAATTTCGCTGCCCGCGAAAGAAAAAATTTAGATGAAAATGGTGTATGTACTGAGAAAAATTGGCAGCCGCTTGAATCCGGTTTGATAGGACCGGTTAAATTAATAGGGCTCAAGTCTACTAAATAAATTTACATTAAATCATAAATAGATTATAAAAAATTTCCGATAAGAAAAATCAAAGGTTTGAAAATGAAAAATCATTCTGCAGAGCACCGTGATAATTTTATTAATTTGATTTTAAGCATATTATTTTTTCCCCTTTGTACAATTCAATGTCTTGCACAATCATACCCGTTTGAAATAAAAAAAACGATTTATCATGACGGCTGGGTCGATCTCAATAAAAACGGGAAATTGGATCCGTATGAAAATCCTAAACTGCCAGTAGACGAACGTATCGAAGACTTGCTTTCCAGAATGAACATAAATGAAAAAACCGCACAGTTAGTTACCTTATACGGATATGGCGCAGTACTAAAAGACGAGCAACCGACGATAGCATGGCGCGATTCCGTATGGAAAGACGGAATAGCAAATATTGATGAACAGTTAGATGGTCGCAAAGATGTTCCATCAGATTTATACTGGCCTCCATCAAAACATGCTCAGGCATTAAATAACATTCAACGTTTTTTTATTGAACAGACGCGGCTTGGGATCCCTGTTGATTTTACTACCGAAGGAATAAGAGGATTAAAGGCGGTTAAAGCAACAAGTTTTCCTGATGAGATTGGACAAGGCAGTACTTGGGATCCTGAACTTATATATCAGATAGGAAAAGTCGAAGGCGAGGAAGCCCGCTCCCTGGGTTATACAAATGTTTATTCCCCCGAACTGGATGTTTCAAGAGATCCGCGATGGGGAAGAGTTCTTTCTACATACGGCGAAGATCCGTATTTAGTCAGCAAACTCGGCGAAGCAATGGTAAAGGGATTACAGGGAGAGCATGTTGTTTCTACATTAAAACATTTTGCAGTTTACAGTGTGCCTAAAGGGGGTCGCGACGGTCACAACAGAACAGATCCTCAAGTAACGCCACGCGAAGTATATACTATGCATTTACCACCATTCGAAGCAGCAATTAAAGCCGATGCTCTTGGAGTGATGAGTTCATATAATGATTATAACGGAATCCCGGTTACCGGCAGTTATTATTTCTTAACCAAGTTGTTGCGTCAGAAATTTGGTTTTAAAGGGTATATCGTAACAGACAGCGGTGCACTTAGGTTTATTCATGATAAACATCATGTTCAAAAAGATTTTAAAGGAGCTATTATTCAAGCGCTTGAGGCAGGAGTCAATGTTCGAACCGATTTTCAAAATCCGTCTTTTTTTCTTACTCCGTTAAGAGAAGCTATTAACAATTGTGAAATACCTATGAGTACTATTGATCAGCGTGTCCGTGACGTTTTAAAAGTTAAATATTGGTTGGGACTTTTTGATAATCCTTATGTGGATACTTCCAAATCAAATCAAAATGTAAACAAACCGTCATCCGAAGAATTATCATTAAGAGCTGCGAAAGAATCTTTGGTATTGTTGAAGAATTCAAATAACGTTTTACCGCTCGAGAAAAATAAAATCAAATCAATTTTAGTTGCAGGACCAAATGCCGTAATGGAAGAAAGTTTAAATAGATATGGTCCGACTCATATAAAAGTAACTTCTGTCCTTAATGGAATTAAGAACGAAGTATCAAAGGAAATAAAAGTAACTTACGTTAAAGGCGTGGATGTTGTTGACAAAAATTTTCCTGAAAGTGATATTATGGATACACCTATAAGCAATGATGAGAAAGAACAGATTCAACAAGCAGTTGCCACTGCAAAACAATCCGATGCAGCTGTTATTGTAGTTGGAGAGGATGACAGAACTGTTGGCGAAAGTCGTTCGCGGGTAAGTTTAAATTTACCGGGACGCCAATTAGATCTTGTTAAAGCAGTAGTTGAAACCGGCGTTCCGACTGTTGTAGTATTAATGAACGGTCGACCTTTAACAATTAATTGGATCGATAAAAATGCGGCTGCAATTTTAGAAGCATGGTACCCGGGAGCGAAAACCGGCGATGCAGTTGCAAAAACTTTGTTTGGAGAATATAATCCCGGTGGTAAATTGCCGATCACTTTTCCGAAATCTGTTGGACAGGTGCCGTTGAATTTTCCTTATATGCCGGCAAGTCAGTCCTACTTTCCTAATGATCCTGAAGATTTTGCTCAAGTAACAGGTCCATTATATCCTTTCGGACACGGATTAAGTTATACCCAATTTGAATTTAGTGACCTGCAGATTTCCCCATTGAAGCAGAATACCGGTGGTAATGTTCTAGTTTCTTTGAATATTAAAAATATTGGTAAACGAAAAGGGGATGAAGTAGTGCAGCTTTATATCCATGAAAAAATCACGCCGGTAATTGTGCCAGTAAGCCAGTTGCGCGGGTTTAAAAGAATAACCTTAGTACCGGGGGAAACTCAAAAAGTTCAATTTGAATTGACGCCTGAAGATTTACAATTATTAAATCAAAATATGGAATGGGAAGTTGTTCCAGGGACCTTCGAAGTTATGGTCGGCAGTTCATCAATAGATATTAAACTAAAAGGTGAGTTTGAAATAACAGGTAGCACTCCTAATAAAGCGTACGGCTTGTAATTGTAGTACCATGAACAATTGGTAACAAATATGAAATTTCTTCAGAAAAGAGTTACATCAAAATTTTCAATGACAAGTTTTTTTATCATAATCATTTTTTCAGTATTGTTTTTGGGTGGTACACAGGAAATTGATAAAAAAGGTAAAATAGCTCCCAAGCCGTTATTTCGTGATCCGATTTATGACGGCGCAGCCGATCCTGTAGTTATTTGGAATCAGCTAGAAAAAAAATGGTTTATGTTTTACACTAATCGCCGGGCAAATGTAAAAGGTCTTGACGGTGTAACCTGGGTACATGGAACGCGCATCGGGATTGCCGAATCACCAGATGGCGGAGCCAGTTGGCTGTATCGGGATACATGTAATATTCCACCTCCATTTACAGAAACCCACTGGGCTCCGGAAATAATTGAGCATCAAGGTACTTATCATATGTACCTTTCATATGTTCCAGGCATATTTACAAATTGGAGTCATCCGCGGCACATTATTCACTTAACCAGCAAAGACTTAATTAATTGGAAATATGAATCTACATTGAAACTGGCATCAGATAAGGTTATAGATGCCTGTATATTCATGTTGCCAGACGGAAATTGGCGTATGTGGTATAACAACGAAGTAGACGCCAAATCCATTTACTATGTGGATAGTGAAGATCTGTACCACTGGGAAGATAAAGGTAAAGCAGTCGGGGATCAAAAAGGTGAAGGGCCAAAAGTTTTTCAATGGAAAGATAAATACTGGATGTTAACAGACGTATGGGATGGACTGGCTTTATATGAATCTGAAGATTTAACTTCATGGAAAAGGATTCCCGGAAATCTTCTGAAAGAGCCTGGTAAGGGAGAGGATGATGGGGTAGTAGGGCGTCATCCGGATGTTGTTGTTAATAACGGCAGGGCATATTTATTCTATTTTACGCATCCGGGACAAGTTGATTCCATTCCTAAGGATAACTTGTATGAAAAGCGCCGTAGTTCTATTCAAGTAGTTGAGTTAGAATACGAAAATGGTCGTATTATATGTGATCGCGATAAACCAACGTATATTGATCTTCAACCACCCTTCTAAGAATGTCATATAAATTGTTGAAAGAAAAAATTGGGAATATTTCTACGGAAATGTAAAATGAAAAAGGTCATTATTTCTTTTATACTTCTAGTCTTTGCAGACCTTACTTTCGGACAACTCAATAAGTTAACGGTGGATGTAAGCAAATCAATAGCTAAAATTCAACCGACTATGTATGGAATATTTTTCGAAGATATCAATTTTGCAGCAGACGGTGGATTGTATGCTGAGATGATAAAAAACCGTGGATTTGAATTTGAAGAGCCTATGATGGGCTGGCTTCAACCTAACACTAACAGGCATTCTCTGAATAAAAATTCGGGAGCTGCTGAAATTATTAAAATACAAGGTAGTGTCTCCAATCGAAATATTTGCCGCGTTACAATTAATCATGATACCGGATATGTGTTGTTGAACGAGGGATTCCGCGGAATGGGTATTAAAAAGAATGCCCGTTACCGTTTATCCCTGCTTGTGGCTAAACAAACAGAAAATATACGAAAAATAAATTTTTCATTCGTGAACAATGCTGGAAAAGTATTTGGAAATACTAACATAATTCCAAATGGATCGGATTGGGCTGAATATACAGCACAGCTTACTGCAGCCGAAATGGAAGCAAAAGCCAAATTAAAAATTACATTTGAAGGAACAGGAGTAATTGATTTGGATATGATCTCTCTCTTCCCTGAAGATACATGGAAGGGACGAAAAAACGGTTTGCGTAAAGACTTAGTACAATTACTTTATGATTTGAAACCCGGCTTTCTGCGATTCCCCGGCGGCTGCATTGTTGAAGGTAGAACGCTTGCCAAACGTTATCAGTGGAAAAAAACCGTAGGAGCCGTTGAGGATAGAACCGTTTTAGTAAATCGGTGGAATACGGAGTTCAGGCATCGTTTAACTCCCGATTATTTTCAAAGTTTCGGATTGGGTTTCTTTGAATATTTTCAACTTGCCGAAGATATAGGTGCAGAGCCGCTGCCCATATTAAACTGCGGAATGGCATGTCAGTTCAACACAGGTGAACTGGTACCCTTGGAACAACTTGATCCATATGTTCAAGACGCGCTTGATTTGATTGAATTTGCAAACGGTTCGGTCAGTTCAAGCTGGGGAAAACTACGCGGCGATATGGGGCATCCAAAACCATTTAATATGAAATACATAGGAATAGGAAATGAACAGTGGGGACATCAATACATTGAACGCTATAAAATTTTTGGAAAAGCTATTAAAGAAAAATACCCTGATATAATTATAGTTTCTGCTGTAGGACCTTTCCCTGATGGCGAACTTTTTGATTACGCAATGAACGAAATGAAAAAATTAAATGCGGAAATAGTTGATGAGCATTATTACAAACCGCCGCAATGGTTCAGAGAAAACGTAACACGTTACGATTCATATGACCGGAATGGTCCAAAAATATTCGCGGGTGAATATGCTGCACAAAGCGTTGCAATCGCAAGTCCCGACAATAAAAACAACTGGGAATGTGCCCTTTCCGAGGCTGCTTTTATGACAGGCTTGGAAAAAAATGCCGACTTAGTGGTTATGACATCCTATGCTCCTTTATTTGCACACGCCGATGGATGGCAATGGACGCCGGATTTGATCTGGTTCAATAATTTATCTTCATACGGCTCCGCTAATTATTATGTTCAAAAAATGTATTCAACTCACCGGGGTACGGATTTGCTGTCTATTTCTTTTGAAAACGGGGAAGCGGTCATTGGTCAAAATGGACTTTACTCGTCCGCAGTAAAAGATTCCGATTCGAACGAATTGTATGTCAAACTTGTAAACACTTCCGATAATCTGCAGCAGGTATCTATCGAATTAAAAAATCAAAAAGTTACAGACAAAGCTGTTGTCTTAAAATTAACTTCGGAAAAATTATCGGATGTGAACTCATTCGATAATCCCAAAAAGATTAGTCCGACGGAAAGCCAAATAGAAATAGAAAATAATCATATTAAAACCGGAATTGATCCATATACTTTTTTGATACTGAAAATCGGATTAAAAAATAAGTAAAATCAGTCCGGATAAATGCAACACACTTTTAAAATATATTTCTATTACCCTCTAGAGAATCAAGAAGTAAGTATTCATTCAATTCATTAAATACAATAGAGGCAAATTATTTTTAATCAATTACACATTGCTTTAATTATTCTTGGTTTGACAGGAATCATTTTACTTTCAGCTAGTGAAGGTATGAAATCCCATAATCCGGAAAGTTCTGTTTTCCGGATTGTCGGAAATGATCAAAGTGTTCCGATTCTCTATGATAAGGATGATGCCGATGTAGTCGGTATATGTACAAAAGCCCTTGCAAATGATATTAAACTTATCACAGACATTTTGCCGTCACTTGAAACAAATCTGCAAACAAATATAGAGGCAGCCATTATTGTAGGAACTCTGGGAAAATCGAAACCCATCGATACCATGGTTACAACAGGAAAACTTTCAGTGAATTCAATTGAGGGAAAGTGGGAGAGTTTTCTCATACAGGTTGTGGATAATCCACTATCCGGTATCAACAGAGCACTTGTTATTTGTGGAAGTGATCCTCGGGGAACAGCATTTGGTATTTTCGAACTTTCAAAGCGTGTGGGTGTATCGCCATGGATATATTGGGCAGACGTTATTCCTGCTAAACAAAAAAACCTAAATGTGGCAATCGAAAAAATAATCATGGGTCCGCCGTCGGTGAAATATCGCGGTATTTTTCTTAACGACGAAGACTGGGGTTTGAAACCCTGGGCAGCCGGCAATATGGATACTGATATTGGTGACATCGGTCCACGTACCTATGCTCGTATCTTCGAACTGATGTTGAGACTTAAAGCCAATTACATTTGGCCGGCGATGCATCCGTGCACTAAGGCATTTTTTTATTATAAAGAAAATCCGAAAGTCGCAGCACAATACAATATTGTGCTCGGCTCAAGTCACTGTGAACCGATGCTTCGCAATAATGTTGATGAATGGAAAAATAATTTCACGGAAGAATACGGCAAGCAGCCTGGTCCCTGGCGCTATGATACGAATGAAAAAGAAATTAAAAGATATTGGGCAGACAGGGTAAAGCAGGTCGCCGGCCAAAACAGAGATGCTGTCTTTACTGTCGGGATGCGCGGAATTCATGACAGCGGTTTGCCGGGTCCGGAAACAATTGAAGGCAAGGTTAATTTGTTGAATAAGATAATTGAGGATCAGAGAAATCTTCTTGCAAAATATTTGAGAGCAAATCCAGCCGACATCCCACAAATCTTCTGTCCATATAAAGAGGTGCTCGATATATATAATGCCGGGGCAAAGATACCTGATGATGTAACCATTGTATGGGCTGATGATAATCACGGATATATCCGCAAACTTTCTACAGCAAAAGAACAGCTGCGAAGCGGAGCAAGTGGTGTTTACTATCATTTATCTTACTGGGGTGCGCCGGAAGATTATCTATGGTTATGTTCAACATCTCCATCGTTGATTTCGTACGAAATGAGTAAAGCATATGCATATGGCGCTGACCGTCTATGGGTTTTTAATGTTGGCGATATTAAACCTGCCGAAATGGAAATCGAATTCGCCATGGACTTAGCGTGGAACGTTAATGCCTGGCAACCGGAGAAAGCCGCAGGTTATGTAGAGGAATGGTCGGCAAGAACTTTCGGTAAAGACTATGCTAAAGAGATCGCCGAAATCAAAACTGTTTATTACAAATTAGCTGCTTCAGGTAAACCGGAACATATCGATAAAATAAAATTTTCAGAAAAAGAAATTAAAGAACGTCTCACGGCGTATGAGGGCATCGCTCGAAAGGCTGAAGATCTGAAACACAGTATCCCTGATCGTCTGCAAGATGCTTATTTCCAATTAATTCTATATCCTGTTCTCGGAGCGGCATACATGAATGAAAAACATTTCTATGCTCAGATGGGAGACGCGGATAAATCGAAGCAGGCATACGATGAAATAAAGAAACTAACGGATATTTATAATAAAGACATCGCGGGCGGTAAATGGAACGGTATAATGATCATGAGTCCGCGCAACCGTCCGGTTTTCGGAATGCCGGAGATAAAAAACCAAAATACTAAATCCGTTTCAAGCGATATACTGTTAGAACCGATTAGAACTATTTCAGTCAGTGAATTAACTTTTGATAGTACGAGACTACATCTTATTTCAGGATTTGGTGCGGACAGAGTAAGCCTTTCATGGACTAATTTCAACAACCCCAGTTATCGTGAAGAAAAAGTGGAAAGCGCTCCTTCTGCTTCAATTAAACTAGAACTGCCCAAAGGCAGACGCATTATAGAACTGATCTGTGTTCCTACGCATGCCGTCAATGAAGAGAATGCGCTTAGAACTGCGGTCGGCATGGGTGAAAATCTTCTTGGGATTGTGGATATTAATACTCCTGCAGGAACTGAAGAATGGAGTAAAAATGTAATCCGGGGCTATTCATCGACTAAAACTGAATTCATTTTGAAAGAGAAAGGCATGGTAAACTTGCGTCTGTCGCTCCTTGATCCTGGTTTAGCCATAAGTAAAATTATTGTTTATTAAATCGCGTTATACAGAATTTATTTCTTTTCCCGAAGGGATGGCTATGCCAGCGTCTTTACGAGAAAAAAGCATTTCACGCAGAGATCGCAAAGAAAGCGCAAAGTTCGCCGAGGAAATTATTTCTTATGCGTGAGGTGAGTTATTTAATAATCCTCAAAAGGTATGGATATGAGATCTAATAAAATCAAAATGTTTATTTTAGTTTTTGTATTGTTATCTATTTTGTCGGTTGTAAGTCACTCACAATCAATAAGTAAAAATACAATCTCCTTAAAAGGAACATGGCAATTCCAAACCGATCCGAAAGATATAGGGATCAAGCAAAACTGGTATCAAAAAAAATTGAACGATGTTGTGGATTTACCCGGCTCAATGATGGATAATAATAAAGGAGATAAACCCACTGTTCACACAAAATGGACCGGCAGCATTTATGATAGTTCCTGGTACTTCCGACCGGACATGGAAAAGTACAGGCAAAAAGGTAATCTAAAGTTTCCATTCTGGCTGACACCAAATAAACACTATGTTGGAGCTGCATGGTATCAGCGGGAAGTTGAAATCCCTGCTAATTGGAAAGGACAAAAAATTGAATTGTTCTTAGAGCGCCCTCACTGGGAAACTACAGTGTGGATTGACAGCATAAAAGTTGGGATGCAAAATAGTCTTTCAGCACCCCATCGTTACGATTTATCAAAAGTATTAACACCCGGTCACCATATCATATCTATAAGAATAGATAATCGTATTAAGGAGATTAATGTTGGACCGGATTCGCACAGCATCACTGATCAAACGCAAGGGAACTGGAATGGAATAGTGGGCGAAATTTGTTTTAAGTCAATCTCACCCGTTTCTTTTGACGACATCAGACTTTTCGCAAATATTGAGGATAAATCCGTTAAAGCCGAGATAATTCTTAATAACATTTTAGGAAAAGATGTTGTTGCAAAAATAACGCTTAATGCAAAATCATTTAATTCAAAAGAAGGGCATACTGTTGAACCTCTCATCAAGGAAATCAAAGTAACAAAAGAGAAATCACAAATTGAAATCATTTATCCCATGTGCGAAGACGTTCAACTGTGGGATGAATACAATCCTGCACTTTACAACATGACAGTAGTTTTAACCGATGAATTTGGAAATACGGATGAACGGGAAATTCAATTCGGAATGCGCTCATTTTCAATAAATGGAACTCGCTTTGAAGTAAATGATCGTCCGGTATTTTTAAGGGGAACTGTTGAAAATTGTGTTTTCCCCAAAACAGGTTATCCGTCAACAGATGTCGCTTCGTGGGAAAGGGTATTTATCATTTGCAAAAATTATGGATTGAATCACATGCGTTTTCACTCGTGGTGCCCCCCCGAGGCAGCATTTGAAGCTGCGGATAAATTAGGATTTTATTTGCATGTTGAAGGTCCGAGTTGGGCAAACCATGGCGTAACTTTGGGTGATGGTTTACCTATCGATCAGTATATTTATGATGAAACTAATCGTATTGTGGATGCCTACGGTAACCATCCGTCATTTTGTATGATGGCTTACGGCAACGAGCCTGCCGGAAAAAATCAAGCTGAGTACCTGGGAAAATTTGTTAATTATTGGAAAGCAAAAGATAACCGCAGGGTTTATACAAGCGCTTCAATTGGCAGAAGCTGGCCGCTTGTTCCAGAAAGTCAATTCATTGTTCGGTCGGAACCTCGCGGACTTCCGTGGAATAAACCTCCTGAAAGTATGTTTGACTATTCGGATCGAATAGAAAAATACACCGTTCCATACGTAGTGCATGAAATGGGACAGCATTGTGTCTTCCCAAATTTCAAAGAAATTAAAAAGTATACAGGTGTTTACAAGGCTAAGAATTTTGAATTGTTTAAAGAAGAGTTGGCAAAACATTATATGGGTGATCAAGCTGAAGACTTTTTAACAGCATCCGGTAAATTACAGGTCTTGTGCTATAAATCCGAAATTGAAGCTGCTTTGCGTACTCGCCGGTTGGCAGGCATCCAGTTACTTAGTCTCAACGATTATTCAGGACAAGGAACTGCACTGGTCGGCGTGCTGGATGCATTTTGGGATGAAAAGGGATATATCTCAGCACCGGAATTCAAACAATTTTTTGGGGTAACTGTGCCGTTAGCCCGAATACCAAAATTTGTTTTCAAAAACGATGAGACATTTCATGCGGAACTCGAAGTTTTTCATTTCGGCAGCCATCCTCTTAAAAACATTTCATCTCAATGGAAGATAACTGATTCTAAAGGAACCGTCATTGCTCAAGGTTCTTTAAAGGAACGGGATATTCCAATTGATAATTGTATACCCCTGGGAAATGTCAGTTTGCCGCTTTCAAAAATTACCAAAGCTGAAAAGTTGAATTTGGAAGTTTCTGTTGACAGGCATATTAATAATTGGGATTTTTGGGTTTATCCTGCCGAACTTCCAACCTTAAACAAAGGTGATATTTATTTCTGTAATACACTTGATGAAAAGGCTGAATCCATATTAAAGAATGGCGGGAAAGTTTTTTTACTTGCAGCGGGCAGTGTTGAAAACGGTAAGGATGTAGTCCAGTATTTTAATCCTGTATTTTGGAATACATCGTGGTTTAAAATGCGTCCCCCGCATACGTTAGGAATTTTGTGTAATCCCAATCATCCGGCTTTTGCAGATTTCCCGACCGAATTTCACAGCAATTTGCAATGGTGGGAAATTCTCGATCGCCAGCAGGTAATGAATCTCGAATTATTCCCGCCTAAATTCAAGCCGCTTGTACAGCCGATTGATACATGGTTTTTAAATCGCCGTTTAGCTGTATTATTTGAAGCGAAAGTCGGAAAAGGCAAACTAATGGTTTGCAGTACGGACCTTCAAAACAATTTAAATGAACGACCCGCAGCGAAACAATTGCTCTATAGTTTAACGAAGTATATGTTGTCGGATAAATTTAATCCAAAGTACAAACTTGATTACGCAACAGTTACAGAGCTCTTCGAAAAGAAAGACAGACCAATTTTTAATTTTTATACAAAACAAAGTACGGATGATTTAAAACCAAACACAAAATGATTGGTATCAGACTAATTACTGAATGTAGAAATAATCGTTGTTCATTAAAGGTATAACGAAGGTAATAAATAGCTATTAATTTATTTTTGTGATTATCGAACAAGAGAAATCTAAATGTATATTAAACAACAAGTGTAAAAGGTGTTAAAACCATGAAACAGATCAAACATGTTATTTTAATAATTGCAATCTCTTTTGTTTTTAGCAATTTGCTCATGGGTCAGGAATTCCAACCTGAAAATATTGGACGTGGTCCGGTAGCCGTAGCGTTACAGGATGGCGGCGTCTACATCAGTTGGCGTTTGCTTGCTTCGGATCCGGATAATATCGCATTCAACGTGTATCGTGGTTCAAGCAAGATAAATCAGAAACCCATTACCTCTTCCACGAACTTTATCGATACTGAAGGTACAGCCGCTAATGTATATTCAGTCGTACCCGTAATCAATGGTGTTGAACAGGCTTCACAGGAGATATCACCCTGGAACCAAAACTACAAAACAATTCCTCTGCAAATACCGGAAGGCGGACAAACTCCGGATGGCGTAAACTACTCATACAGCCCTAACGATGCCAGCGTGGGAGATCTAGATGGCGATGGGGAATACGAAATTGTTTTGAAGTGGGATCCATCTAATTCCAAAGATAATTCGCAAAGCGGGTACACGGGGAATGTATATCTTGACGGTCTGAAAATGGATGGTACTTTAATCTGGCGTATCGATTTAGGACGAAACATCAGGGCGGGCGCACATTATACTCAATTTATGGTTTATGATTTGGACGGCGACGGAAAAGCGGAAATTGCCTGCAAAACAGCCGATGGAACAATTGACGGCAAAGGCACAGTGATTGGCGATGCCAATGCAAATTACAGAAATTCAAGCGGCTATATATTAACTGGGCCGGAGTATTTCACGATCTTTGATGGTCCAACCGGTAAGGCATTAGTAACAACAGATTATTTACCTGCGCGTGGTACTATCGACTCTTGGGGAGATACTTACGGCAACAGGGTGGATCGTTTTCTCGCCTGTATTGCATATCTTGACGGCGAACATCCGAGTGTTGTTATGTGCCGTGGTTATTATAGAAGCTCGGATAACACGAAAGGGAGAACTGTACTTGCGGCATGGGATTACAGGAATGGTCTGCTGACTAACCGATGGATTTTTAATGCTGTGAGATATGGTGAAAATGATGAATATACCGGGCAAGGCAATCACAATATTAGTGTTGCCGATCTTGACGGTGATGGGAAGGATGAAATCGTTTACGGCGCAATGGCGGTAGATGATGACGGAACCGGACTTTGGAACTCGGGATTAGGTCATGGTGATGCATTGCATGTATCGGATATCGACCCGAACCGACCGGGACTTGAAATATGGGGAATCCACGAACAGGCACAGATTGGATCTGCATTACTTGACGGCAAAACCGGTAAGATTATTTGGGGAACCGGACCTGGCGATGTTGGAAGAGGTGTCTCGGCAAATCTTGATGATTCACAAGATGGAATGGAATGCTGGGGAGGTACAGATGGACTGCGCAGTGCAGCGAATGTCAAAGTTGGATCGGCTCCGCCTTCATCAAATCATGTGGTCTGGTGGGACGGTGATCTGGAAAGAGAATTGTTGGACGACACGAATATCCGAAAGTATGGCGGCTCGAATCCAATCTTGTTGTTGGCCGACGGTTGTTCTTCGAATAATGGAACGAAAGCAAATCCCGCGCTGCAAGCAGATCTGTTCGGTGATTGGCGCGAAGAAGTTATTTTGCGGACAAGCGACAATAATTCTCTGAGAGTGTATACTACTACAATAGAAACACCCTATCGTCTTGTTACTCTCATGCAGGATAGACAATACAGGGAAGCCATTGCATGGCAAAATGTCGGATACAATCAACCGCCGCATCCAAGTTTTTTTATAGGTAAAAGTATGTTGATACCGGATAGTCTCAAGCCGCCATCAAAGCCAAACAATATTCGCGGAGCTTTTTCAGGAGACACCGTTCTGATTGAATGGGATGCAAACATTGATTCGGACTTGGCGGGGTACAAGCTTTATCGTGGTAGAAGTAACAACACGTTTGCGGATTCCATTGATGTTGGAAATAAAACATACTACAAAGATACCAATGTAAAATATGATACAACGTATTACTATGCAGTGAAAGCGTATGATTTAAACGGGAACAATTCCGAGTATTCGGAAATCATAAAAGTCACTCCCACCGTTCGCCCAGCAACTCCAGCAGGCATTTCATATCGGTTTGATTCTTATTCCATTTTTCTTATTTGGGAGTCTCAGAATTTTGGAAATATTTCTCGTGTGAATATCCATCGTTCTGAAACGGATGATATGGCCTCCGCCAAAACCATGTCAATCGATAAAAGCGTGAATATGTATACCGATAAAAACCTGACGACAGGGGAAAAATATTTTTATACAGTAAGTGTTACAGATACAAATCAAGTTGAGTCATTTCCTTCAAAAGTTTTGAGCATCACTCCCGGTACTTCATTTACATTTCAATCGGAAGATGCATTGCACATCGGAACTGTATTTGTCGATAACAACAATTTAGGTTTTCATGGAACCGGTTTCACGAACTTTGATGTGAGTAATAGCTCGGTGGAGTTTACGTATATGCCTGGATTTGGAGGTGGTGAACTCACGCTTATCTATAGGTATGCTTTAGGAAGCAGCGACAGAACAGGGTCGTTCATGGTCAATGGTCAATCCCGTAGTTTGACCATGCGCGGAACAAGCCAGTGGACAAACTACGTGCTGGATAGTGTTCAAGTAAACTTGAACGCCGGATTTGATAATACCATTCGCTTCTCGTCAACTGGTTCCGATTTCGGCAACCTGGATGAGATAACCATTGCGCCTAAACCAACGAGCGTCGTTGAATTTGTTGATAACAAGAATACTATCCCAACCCAATTTGAGTTATATCAAAATTATCCCAATCCATTTAATCCACAAACTACATTTTCATTTGCTTTGCCTCAGGAAGCATTTGTGAGCATTACTATCTATGATATCAATGGTAGACTGATGAGCAGTCAACTAAACGATAGATATAAAGCAGGTGTTCATAAAGTAACATTTGACGGATCGAATTTAGCAAGCGGAGTTTATTTTGTGCGCTCCATAATGCAAATGCAAGGTAAACAAGAAGTATTTACAAAAAGGATGATCCTTGTGAAATAAGTTTTGAACTTACTCTGCCGGTTTTGGTTACCGAAAGCCGGTCTGTTTTAGGAAAATTCTCACAGCTTGTTTTATTCCTGTGAGTATCAATTTGTTGTTGCTTTATAAAACACATGAAACAATATGAATAGAAAAATGAAAAAAATACTAAGTCATATAATATTTAAAAAGAAAGTCTGGTTTTTTAATTTCGTTTGTGTATTGATCCTTTTCACTCTTGTACCTCATTCATTATTTGCGCAAAAAGTTGATCCTATTAAGTTATCATGGCTTGGGGGAAATCCGCCGTTAATATCAACTGGAGTGAGTTGGGGTGTGCCACTGCTGGAAGGAAAGATTGATCCCTCAACATGTTTTTCGTTGAAAAATGCTCAAGGACAAACTCTGCCGGTACAATCATGGCCATTGGCATATTGGCCCGATGGGTCATTAAAATGGGTGGGCTTAAGTACCGTTATCGATACAAATTCCGGAACGACTTTTCAACTTGAACCTTTTAAAAAAACTAACGATGATGCAACAAAAACAAAGGTTGAGTTAATTGAAACCGGTGATGAAGTGTTTGTAAATACCGGTGTTTTGCAATGCGATATTCCCAAACATGGTGAACAACTTATTCGTTTCATTAAAATGGAGGGGAAGGAAATATCCACTGGCGGAAGATTGGTTTGTATTCTGCAGAGTGATCCGAGTCGGGAAATTGGTTCCCAGCCTGTTAAAGAAAAGTTCATTGGAAATATTGAAAAGGTAACCGTCGAGCAAAATGGTTCGGTCAGGGCAGTGATCAAAATTGAAGGTAAACATGTATCGGAATCCGGTAACCGGAGTTGGCTGCCGTTCATTGTCCGACTTTATTTTTACGCAGGACAGCAATCAATTCGTTTGGTGCACACAATCATTTATGATGGCGATCAGCAAAAAGATTTTATCCGTGGTTTAGGAGTGGTGTTTGATGTTCCGATTGATGAGCAGTTGTACAACAGGCATGTTCGCTTTTCCGGAGAAAACGGTGGATTATGGGATGAACCTTGCCAGCCGCTTAACGGACGGTTTCCGCTTGACCGCGGTGAAAATCTATATACTAAACAGCTTACCGGCGAGCGCATTCCCGAGCGCGAAACTTTTCCTGAAAGACAACAATTCTTAATTGACCACTGGGCAAGCTGGAACGATTTTAAGCTGGAACAATTGAATGCCGATGGTTTCCGGGTACAAAAAAGAATAAATGATGAAAGCACTTGGATCGATGCAGGCTACGGCAAACGTTCCGAAGGTATGGCGTTTGTCGGCGATGTATCGGGCGGATTGGCGGTATGCGTTCGTAATTTCTGGCAATCGTTTCCTTCGGCACTGGAAATCCGAAACGTAAAAACCGATACCGCACAACTTAAAGCATGGCTTTGGTCGCCGGAAGCTGAGGCGATGGACATGCGAAATTACGACACCCTTGCATGGGGTCATAATCTCATCGCCAGTTACGAAGATGTTCAACCGGGATTCAGCACTGCAACAGGTGTTGGACGCACATCCGAAATCATGTTGTACGCTTCGAGCAATGTGCCGTCTTATGAAACTTTGAACAAAATCGTGAAGCAAAGTAATCAGCCGCCTTTGCTTACTGCTTCCCCGGAATACCTTCACAGCATTTCGGTTTTCGGTGCTTGGAGTCTGCCCGACCAAAGCATAAAAGGAAAGCGCTGGATAGAAGATCAACTCAACAAAGCTTTTAAATATTATCAGTTGGAGGTGGAACAGAGGCATTGGTACGGTTTCTGGAATTATGGAGATATACAACATAGTTATGATCCCCAAAGGCACACCTGGAAATATGATATGGGAGGTTTTGCCTGGGACAACACAGAATTGATGCCCAACTTGTGGTTGTGGTACAGTTATTTACGAACGGGTCGAGAGGATGTTTTCCGCATGGCTGAGGCGATGACTCGTCATACTGGTGAAGTAGATGTTTATCATCTGGGACGTTTTGCAGGATTGGGCTCGCGCCACAATGTTATTCATTGGGGCTGCGGCGCCAAAGAGGTTCGTATTTCACAGGCAGCTCTCGGTCGTTTCTATTATTACTTAACTACGGATGAACGCACCGGGGATTTAATGCGCGCTTCTGTGGAAGCTTCCAATGAGGGAATAGGCAAGTTTGACCCGCTGCGTTTAATCTTGGAAAAAAGTAAATACCCGACACATGCTCGTGTTGGTCCCGATTGGCTGGCGTTGGTTGGCAACTGGATGACCGAATGGGAACGTACCGGCGACACCCGCTATCGAGACCGAATTATGGCAGGTGTGAACAGTTTGTATGAAATGCCCTATGGATTTTTCTCCGGTAAAGACGCCGCCTTTGGATACGATCCGGCAACCTACAAATTGTATCGTCTCGATGAAAATGATATTGGTTCTGCTCACTTGTCTGTTTTGATGGGAGGACCGGAAGTGGCTTTCGAATTGAGTCATCTTCTTAAAAATAAAAAATGGGACAAACTTTGGATGCAGTTCTGCAGAATATATGCGGCTCCTAAAGAGGAAATTCAAAAAGAATTTGGCAAAGCTGTGGAATTGGGGAATCCCGGTTCTTGGTATGCACGTCTTCCTGCCTATTACGCCAAAGTAACTGGCGACAAAGCTTATGCGGCCAGAGCCTGGGATGAATTTCTTAATCCCCGGGCAAGATATTATCCTGATTTCACTATGCACAAGTTTGAAGGAATTCAAAGCTTGCAGCCGGTGCATGAAGTTAGGGGAGCTTCCACCAACAATACAGCACAGTGGTGTTTGAATGCAATTGAATTGCTGCAGTTGGTTGGAGATCAGCTTCCTGAAGATAATCCGCGATTCCAGAATGTGAAAGATACTCAAAGCAAAATTGACGCCAGTTCAATTGAGCAGTATCAAAAAGGTGAACTGCTTTATCAAGATAATTTTGATCAGGGTATAAAAAATTGGGTAGTGGAAACGCCTGACTCTCCCTTTTCAAAGGTTGCAACTGAAAATGGAAAATTAATTATAGATGTCGATCAAGGCGCAACTGTTTGGTTCAATAAAAAGCTGTCAGGAAATATTTTGATTGAGTATCATAGAAAAGTAATCATGAACAATGGGCACAACGACCGCTTATCAGACCTCAACCAATTTTGGATGGCTACTGATCCCCGGCAAGGAAATTTATTTACACGTAACGGAACCTTTTTGGAATATGATTCACTGCGACTTTATTATGCGGGTATTGGCGGCAACAGTAATACTACCACACGTTTTCGGAAATATCGGGGCAATGGTGAGCGTAACCTACTGACTGATTTGCAGGATGAACAACACTTGCTTCAACCAAATAAAACATACTTGATTCAACTTGTAGTCCACAACGGAACGACAAAGGTTTTCGTGGATGGTGAGCAATATTTTTCGTTTACGGATGCTGAGCCGTTAACCGAAGGTTATTTCGGTTTCCGAATCGTGGAGTCGCATCAGGAAATGGATGATTTTAAAGTGTACCGATTGAAATAGAAAGGGAGTATCAAAAAAATAGGCTGGGATTAAAGATGTAGATGCGTTACCCTGAATTACATGAATAAAATAGAATGTCAATTGTATAATCAAGAAATTAAAACTTTCAGAGAAGAATAAAATATGTGTAGAACAACAAAGATAAGTAGTTCCAATACTGCGGGATTCAAACGTCCAATGATCTTCTTGTTTATCCTAGGTATGTTTATCCCAGTTTTTTCAATGGGACAGAATAACCAATCCTCTGTTCCTGTTTTCAACGTCCTTCAATTTGGAGCGGTTGGCGACGGAAAAACACTGGATACCGCTCCCATTCAAAAAACAATAGATGAAGCTGCCAAAACTGGCAACGGGGCAGAGGTGTTGGTCCCTGCCGGACATCAGTATCTCGTTGGAACCCTGGAACTCAAGAGCGGCATCAATTTTCATCTGGAGGGCAACGCCGAGTTGCTTGTCAGCAGCAACCGGGAAGATTACTCCGGAGACGGTGTTATTACTGCCAACGGAGCCAATGATCTGACCATTTCAGGAAACGGGAGTATCAACGGCAGGGCGCTTGAGTTTATGTCGTATTACGACAAGCCTAACGAGTGGTGGATATTCAAAGAATGGCGTCCCAAGCTCTTCATCTTGACGAAATGCACTAATCTAAAAGTATTGAATATCGCCATCAACAATGCACCTCAGTGGAGCGTTCATTTGTTGGGTTGCGAGAATGTTTTGGTGGATAGTGTCAAAGTTGACAACAATATGGAGGTACCCAATTGTGATGGCATTAATGCAGATCATTGCCGAAATGTGGAAGTGCGAAATTGCAATATCAAATGTGGCGACGATGGAATTGTGGTGAAAGCAACCCCGGAGAAAGAAGAGTATGGTCCTTCCGCCAACATCCATGTGCACGATTGCGTGCTGGAAACCCATGACTCGGGACTGAAGATTGGTACCGAGACAACGCAAGATATCTATAACGTGACGTTCGAACGCTGTACAATCAAAACCAGTTGCCGCGGGCTGAACATTCAGCTGCGGGATGCAGGTGACGTGTATAATATTGTATTTAAGGATATTACATTTAAGTCTCAGTACTATTCCGCACCCTGGTGGGGACGGGGAGAAGCAATTTCATTCACGGCTATTCCCAGGACACCGGACACCAAAATCGGAACCATTCACAATATTCTAGTGAAAGACGTCACCGGAACAGCAGAAAACAGCGTGCGGATTAATGGCACCAAACAAAGCCGGATCAGCAATGTTCGCTTTGAAAATGTGCATGTTACCTTGAATCGTTGGACGAATTATCCCGGTAATCTTTTCGACAATCGTCCTACGAAAGTTTATGAAAATATTGAACCTCATGACAACCCGGGCTTTTACATTTGCTTCAGTGATCTGGTGATGTTGAAAGATTGCAGTGTCAGTTGGGGGAAGAACATACCCGACTATTTTACGAATGCCATTCAAGCCCATGATGTACATGACCTTGAAATTGAAGGTTTTGAAGGCGAGGGTGCGCATCCTGGTCGAGATAAATCTATTGTCGTACCCGAAGAATAGAATGGTGTCAACCCGATGCTGATAGAGTCGAAGCTCTATGAATCCACTCTAGGTTATCAAGCATTGTATTGATCAGCCGGACAATCTATCTAAGCCCAAAACAGCAAGTATGTGAATCGATCATACGATCTATTTATTACGCACATTTAAAAAGTATATTAGAAAATGCAAATTACCGGAGAAGTATCACTTTCACTCATTGAGACATACTTGCGGTTCATTGCTTATTCAAATGGGCGTTCCACTATTCGATGTTCAAAAGATTCTAGGACATAGATCCATACATACCACACAAATATATGCACATCTAGAAAACGATAATCTACGCAAAAGCCTTGAGAGGCTCGACATTTTTAATGAGCCTTTGACCGTCGGCAAAGTCATTACTGGGGACGATCATTTCAACGCTGGTCTTCAATTGTTTTGGAATTAGGTGACTGTATGCTTGTGTTACGCGAATCGTCGAATGTCCCATCAGAGCTTGTACTTCATAGATTGGAACGCCGGCTTGCACTAACCAGGAAGCAAATGTATGTCGAAGAATATGGAAATGTAATGATTTGTCTATATTCACTTTTTTTATATACTGCTTGAATCTTCGTGATAACCAAATATCTCGAACCTTTTTCCCATTGAGCATGATTACATAATCACCAGTTCTTTTTAAAAACATCGCTTGCAGAAGTTTTAGCACATACGAATTCATTGGAAGAATTCGACGTTTTCCTGTTTTCGTCTGAAAGTTAGCATCTGATTCTACGTAGATTAATTCTCTTGAAAAGTCAATATGCTTCCATTGGAGATTTGTAATTTCAGATCTGCGCATACCCGTAAAAACTGCAAGTTGAATAGCATTGGATAACCACGGTTCTTTAACAGTATGAAGTAATTTCTTAAAGTGATCGAGATTAAAAAATTGAGGCGTTTGTTGTGGAACCGGACAGAGTTTGATATTTCTAATAGGGTTACGCTGAAGTATCTCCCATTGAACTGCTTTATTAAATGCGGATTTAAGAGTTCGAAGATAAATATTCATGGTAGTAGGGAGAATAATTTGAAGCTTTGCTTGTTTGTACTCATCAATGTCTTTTATGCTAATGAGAGAGCTTCTTATTACCCACGCAATCGAGAAAGGAATACAATGCTCTTTCATAAATTTCTTTCGTTCCTTCTCGATAGCTATTGCATCCGATGCTGAGAAATTGCTCTATGTAGTCAGAAAGATTAGGAATCTTGTTTTTGTGTCTGTGTTCGAAGCTGAGGGAAGGGATTTTCTTGAGAGCTTTCTCACGAGTTTTCTCACCCGTACTAATCCATCGACGCACGCCATTGAATTGAGTAATGAAATAGTAGATACCGTTAGAACGTTTAATCAAGGAAGCCATATAGCACTCCTGCAAAAAGTGTTAGCAGAAGTGTTAGCAATTAGGAGAGGAAAATGCTAAAACCCTTGTGCCCCCAACGAGATTCGAACTCGTGTTCTGTGAAGACAGTTGAAGGAACAGAATGTTATTTGCTTTGATGAGTCAATGGTACTACCCCAATAAAAGCGCGCATATGAAAATAAATCATAAGTGCTCTGGTTTGCAGGTTCATGTCGGGGTCATGGAAAAAAAGAGGCCGAAACTTTTCAGAATCGGCCTCGCGCGTAGCGGGGGCCCGAAGTATATTCTAAAGAAACTTCTTCACATATAGTTAAATCGTATAAATTCTTCTCTGGTAAAGCTTTATACGGTTTTATTGTCGAATTATGCACTTTTAGAATTCCACAAAGATACCAAATCCTGTCATTTATGAAAACGTTGAGTGAGGTCAAAATGATTTTGGGCTATGTTCATATGGTGCATCATTCGCCTGTAAACATTGACGGAACCGATGATAGTTGGCAAATGGAGCTAGACCCGTTACTTACTGGTCAGCTGTCAAAAAACCGGGAAACGAAATAGGAAAGTACTGACGCGATAATAATGACAAGAGGTTGGTGAAATTACGACAGATATTGTCCTCGAAACCTTTTAAGTTTGAAGAGACACTCAGGAGGGATATCGTGCGGTGCAGAATGAGGCGGCAAGATAAAATAGAGACGGAGAAGGAATATAAAACTCACAGAAATTTATCATATGAACAAGCAGAGAATACGACTATCGACGGATGGAGAAGTACAAAAGAGAAAGACGCCATGCACATTGTTCGACAGAAAGGAAGGAGAGAATTATGAAGAACGAGAATGAGGAGATTGTAAAACAGTATATCGAAAATATCTTGAATACTGGAAATGCCGAAGATCTATCGACGTTCATTTCACCCCACTATACCGAAGTCTTTAACAATAAGAGGTATCATCTGGGGATTAAAGGAATCCGGAAAAAAATCGCGGGAATCCGCGAGATATATCCCGATTTGAAATTATCCATCGATTTACAAATTACAGAAGACGACTGGGTTGCCACGAGCTACATCATGAACGGAACGCAGCTCGGCAGCTGGATGGGTATCAGACCGACAGGAAAAACCGTTGAAGTCCGGGGAGTCAATATAGACAGGGTCGTTGATAGCAAAATAACGGAACATGGAAGCAGCACGGATCTCCTTGATCCGTTAATAGAAATTAATCAACACTCAAAACATTGGGTCAAAGATAATTTGCAGAACAAATTTGTTGCAAAGAATGAAGATGTCAAGACCATATGCAAAACAGCGGCTGCATAACCATAAATACTTTTCTTTCTTTTCAAAGGTGTTTGCGAAAGCAGGCACCTTTTTTTATGTCCATGGTTTATTGGAGCGAGGCCCGAAGTATATTGAAAAGATAAGTCTTCCTGCTTTTAGTAAGGGAAAGAAAGGATCGAAAACAACTATCAATTGATAGGGTCTCTTGCCATTCGTCCCGAGATTCGTTAGTTTAACCGTCAACAATCACTCATTTTCTGTCAGGAGGTCGAATGAAAACCTATACAATATTTTTACTCATCTGCGCAGTATTTTTAATGATGACATCTCCGCTCAGGAGTCAGATAAAAAAATACGATATCAAGTCCGGCATCGTAACATATGATCTGATCATGAAAATGGGTAAGATGGAAATTAAAAAGAAAACAATTGTCTCTTTCGACGATTTCGGTATGAAGGAATGCAGGGAAATGTTCTCTGATAATAAATTAGAAGAAAGCTACTTCAGCGACGGGAAAAATTTATATGCAGTCAGGCCCGCAAAAAAAATTGTCTTCAAGCAGGGGGCTGCATATCGAGGCACTGAATTGCGCGTTGAATGGACGGAATTCGGAACTGAAAAGGATCGCCAGTCGGGCAAAATAAAAAAAATGCCTGCAATGTCTATTGCAGGAAAAAATTGCGAGTCGTTCGGATCCGATGATGGAAAAGGAACCGTCACTGTCTATGGAGGGTGGAATAAGATCCTGATGTATATGCATGTTAAGACGAAAAGCGTTGAAACAGTACAGAAAGCTGTTAAAGTAGAGGAAAATGTAAAAGTATCGGAAGATAAATTCAAAATTCCTGCAGGATATGCAGTTCAGTAGCGGCATTCGGATAAAAAGGAAAATTCCTGCAGACGAGTTCAAACATAAGCCCATAGTTGTTGGCGCGGTTGTGAGCTTTTCCTCATTAACCCTGACGTTTAACCGTTGGGGTTTTTTATTTGCTATTGAGTCGGCTATATAGTAGATTTTACTTAGATGTGTTGGGTTTGGGGAACTTCGGGAGTAGTTGCTCAATGTGTCAATCCTTTTTGTTTCCCTTGGAATTAATGGTGTAGCATGGGACACCTCTTTTTACTTGAGATTGACAAAAGTAAGATGAAATTGTATCTTGGCGCAAGCGCTGCACCGTCAAGATAGTCAAAAGAAGAATAAATGGGAAGAGGGAAGAAATGGAGCGCTGAATTTACAAAGATTGTGCCAGGGCATCCATATAATTAAGAGATAGTTATGTATACAATAGTAGACAAATCCATGATAACATATATTATCCAGACTGATCCGTATAACATGCAGAAAATGCATGTTATCAGGAGCTGTCCATCTAATCATAGTTAGGCAACCGTAAATAATTTTAAAACATTATTCGGAATGATGTTTAATTGAGAGCATAGGCGATGAACAAATTTCGTATTGTGTATATTTCAATGTTTCTATTATCATTCATTTGTTTCCGTTCTTATGGACAAAAAGATAATAAGTTTGGCATTATTGGATTGAGTGATGATAAAATATTCATAGAGTTCTTCAATAAGTTTAAGAATGCAGTTAAAGATGCGGACAGTATTTATATTTCCCAACATATTAATTATCCTCTTGAAGTTCATTTAGGAAAGAGAAAATTTATTTTCTTAGAACAAAAGAAGGAGTTTCTAAAACAGTATGATCAAATCTTCGATGATGGATTAAAAAAAGTTATTTCGTCTCAAACAATCGATAGCGTAGACGTATCGGAACAATTCATATTGTTACGTAACGGTCAGATATTCTTTAACTGTATCGTTGGCAAGGATGGCAATCAAGAAATAAATGTTTGTATAATTTACCATGAACCATTATATCCACATTAATTACGGTTGCCTAACCAGCGGCTCAAGCTGACCGGATGAGCGCACTGCAAAATTCATGGCTTGCAACGGTCTGGATGTAAATTGAAAGAAATCTACTTGAAACTCGGTTCGTTTAGTACTATTTTGAAAATTATCAGTGCGGCAGCTTAGCCGCCATCCGTTAGGCGGTTTGTCATCGATATGAAGAAATCCAAAATTTATATTATTATTCTACTTGCGATAAATTTTATTCCTTGTTTTAGCCAAGATTATATACTGCCTCATCCGGATTATAATGAGAAAGAACCATCACCTCCTTCAATTGTGGGGAGAATAAAAAGTATTTCAGCATCAAGGTTAATTGTTGAGATAAAAAGTGATAAACAAAAAGAATGGCAAGCGGTCACAGTAAAATTCACGAAAAGAACTGAAATGTTTACTGTTTATGGTGGTCTCGTTTTTCCTAAAGAGTTAGTCGTCGGGCAAAAAGTCAGAGTATGGTTTACCGAAAAGAATCCAACTAAAAAACCTCCAATAGCTGCAGTAATTATGTTGGCATCGATAGACCCTAATGATGATTGGCCGTAACAAACCGCCTAACGAGGCGCTCAAGCTGACGGAATGAGCCCGCCTACGTTACAAAGCAAACTTCGGCGGGCAGGCTGGGTACGTTAAGCATGGCGAGCAGAGGTTTCGGTTCTTAATAATAAATTATTCAGCATGAACTTGTTTCGTTTAGTACATTCTGAAAGTTATCACCTGCCTGCCGACCTGTCCGCTGAAACGAAGTGTAGGTGGAAGTGCTTTCGGCACGCAGGCAGGGCGCCGCAGTCCGATCCCGCATAAGCGGGATCGCGATCGCGTTCCATTGTGTAACAATGGAACGGACTTAGCCGCGGTCCGTTAGGGCGTTGGCGAGGAAAAAGAATTGAATTACATTAAGTATTCAATATTAAAGATGTCTCTTTTATTAATCCTGATTAGTGGTTGCAAGGATCACCCAACGAGTATCGAACAGCCGAAGACTGAAATTGATTACGGCACCTATGATATTTCTACTTATATGCCATTATCAATCGGCAATCGATGGATTTATGAAGTGCGAGGAACAGGAGAAATTGCGACATTAGACAGGCGAATTATAGATAGCGTTCGCATTTCTGTTGACCTTCTAATGTTCAGTTTTGGAGAGGATGTTCTTCTTTATCCACCGTCAACTAATTTGACTCTTGCTGGTTATTATGGACATAGAGGTGGAACAATATATTTCGAAATTGCACTGGGTCCGCAATCATCTCCACTTTATCCGCTCTTGACTTCGCCGATTGCCGTAACCAATTCTTGGTCAGCTGTTAATGGTGCTGGTGTCAGAGATACTTTTAAAATTATTTCTATCAATTCAGGCAGTTTCAACAATCAATATATTGATACAATTGTTGCGGTGAAAAGGTGGCGTAACGGTTGGGTTGATACAACTTGGTTTGGAAGAACAGTAGGAATACTGAAAGAAGTATCTTATTCATATTATTCCTCTGACACTCTTTCGTCCATTCGACATTTGTATTCTTTTACGCCAACGCCCTAACCAGGCGCTCAAGCTGACGGTTGCCAGCTGGGTACGTTAAGCATGGCGAGCATAGGTCGTGTGCAAAATTGAAAGAACCAGCATGGACTCGTTTCGTTGGGTGCAACTTGAAAGTTGGTCACGCCGCAGCTTAGCACCAGTCCGTTAGGCGGCACTATTCAGAGAAAAAATATGCGAACCCTTTTTACATTAACCTTAATATTAGTCTTATCAACAGCTTCTTCTACCTATTGCCAAGATTCGGCAAGGATTGATGTCGACTTTAAAGTTCCAAAAGGTTGGAAGAAATTAAACGATACTATATATGTTATTAAGAATTATACAAAAGAACTGAATGAATGGGTTTCATATTTAGCTCAGGGGCACATGCCTTGGCGATACGATCCAAAGAATATTGCGGTCACATGCCTTTGGAGTTTTGGAATAACGAACCATACACCTGTATTTGAATTTGCCGACTACCTCGAGGAAATTAAAAAGGATGAGATATATTCACTTACAGTTGATTCGACCGATTATATCATTTATGTTCGCATCAAGAAAAATGTTCCAATTGCATATAAATTTGTAATTAGTCCTAGTCAATAATAGTGCAGCCTAACCAGCAACTCAAGCTGACGGTATGAGCGTGGTACGTTAAGCATGGCGCGTAGAAGTTTTGTGAAACTTGAAAGTAAATTACATGGAACTCGGTTCGTGCGGTGGTACATTTTAAGTTATCAGTGCCGCAGCTTAGCGCCCGTCCGTTAGGCCGCACAAATGAAAGGTCGTTTATGATTTTCATTATCTCGTTAATAATTGCTTTAGTAATTCTGTTGATCCTATTTTGGAAATGGTCCATAAGCCCATTATTTATTTATGAAGGTAAATTGTCTCACAATATTAAAGAAAGGGTATTCCCTCATATTGTCGAGATCGATAAAACAGCTATTACCCTTTCATCCGCAGCCATTGTCATTACGGTTTCACTTTTAAAAGAATCAACACTTATAGGTAAAGAATACTTGCTAGCTTCTTGGATTAGCTTCTCAATTTCAATATTGTTTGGCGTTTTTATTTTGGTAATTTATTACACACAGCGGTTAATGAGTAACATTGTGAACTCTGAATTAGAAGATTCTATGAAAGGAATTGAAGGTCCATTTGATCCAAACCGTTTCGCTGAAGCAATGATAACAAAGCATCAAGGAGATCGAAAGCGATTCGATGAAGCAATGATAATAATGAATCAGGAACGAGCATTGGTTCGAATATTATTTGTTTTTATTTATTTGCAGACCACTTTTTTATTTGCGGCATTAGTTGCACTCGTTGTGTTTGGCATAAATAACATTATGAAATAATCGGTGCGGCCTAACCAGGCGCTCCCCGCAAACAACATGGGGTTTCGCAAACAACGCTCAACAAGCTAGCTGACGGAATGAGCGTTGATACGTTAAGCATGGCTGGCAACGGTGCAGTGCAGATTTGAAAGTGAAGCGAATGAACTTGTTTCGTTTGGTGAATATTGAAAATTATCACCTGCCTGCCGACCTGTCCGCTGAAACGAAGTGTAGGCGGAAGTGCTTTCGGCACGCAGGCAGGGTGCGGCAGCTTACTTGTCCGCCGTCTTGTTGGGCGGAGCACCGATCCGTTAGCCAGTGTTTATAGGGAATTGTACAAATGTTATACATATTCTTACAATTACTTTTGATTCTTCCAATCCAAGGGAAAAATCTAATATCTGTACATAGAAGTCTTACACTAAGGACACTTTTGAATTGTTCATATTATGTCGATGATTACTTCGGGAATGTAAAGTTAAAGGGAGGACGATATCTTAAAAAAGATGAGGGTTATGAATGTCTAGTACAGTTATTGGCACAAACGTGGGGAGATATCAACGGGGATGGTCAAATTGATGCTCTTGTAGTATTAACAGGAGAAGCCTGTGGTGGGAACGGTTTAGAATTTTATCTCATACCTGTTCTTAACTACGACGGTATTCCCAAAGTATTAAAACCAGTTTATCTCGGGGATAGAATCTGTGTTAGGTCATTAACCGTTAAGAACGGAATCGTTATAGGAGTTTTTGAGGAAAGATCGAAATTTATTCTGAAGTACAAATTAGTAGGCGATCACTTAGAAAAAATAGAATAAGTAAACGCTGGCTAACCAGGCGCTCAAGCTGACCCGACTACGTCTTGAGAAACAGACTTCGTCGAGGCAGGCCGAATGAGCGTGGGTACGTTAAGCATGGCGCGTAATGGTTTTGTATATATTGAAGGCTATCAACGTGAACTCATTTCGTTTTCAGCAACTTGAATATTATCAGCGCCGCATCCCGATTTATCGGGAGCCGGTCCGTTAGGTTGCCATATAGAAAGGTCTAAGTTAAGCGATGAAAAAATACAATTTCGCCCAGTTAATAATATTTGGCACATTACTTTTTATGTCTGTCTTAGCTAATGCCCAATCGAACGAAAATAGAATCATTGATTATGCACGAAAGATTCAAGCCGTGTCCTTGGATTCAACTTTGCCAAATCAGCCCATTGAGGTTTGGTTAAAATCTTTGGTCGGGTCGAAAGATACCATTTTATGGGAAGTAAACGATTGTGGCGAACAGACTGGAGCGCCAGGAGATAGTAGTATAGATTTTCCAATGTGTGTAGAGATTGTTTCAAACTCTGTGGATGGAAGAAGGATAGGAATCCAAATTGCAGTCGGTACATATAAGACAGGTATTAATGGCATTCCACAGGTGATTGGTATTTATATAGACAATCATAGTAAGTATAGATATTTAAAAAAATTGCGTGATCTTCAGGCATTATTGGAAAATCGTTAATCGAATGAGGAGTATGTTATAAAGGCAACCTAACCAGGCGCTCCCCGTCCGACTTCGTCGAGATCGCGTTTCGATATGAATATCGAAACGGACAAAAAAACAGCGGGGCAGGCAAGCTCGGCTTGTCCAGAAGAATGCATCACGCAGCCGGAGGCCGCGTGTAAATAATGCACACAAGAGTGTGCATCAATAATTACGCAGACATTATTCAAGACTTTTGCACGAAGTGCAATACAACTTCATACATAAAGATGCTATATTTATCAAGAAGCTCACTGCAAAATTCATGGCGTGCATAGGTTTTGTTCTTAATAATTTCTTTTTCAGTGTGAACTCATTTCGATGGGTGCATATTGAAAATTATCACCTGCCTGCCGTAGTGCCTACGGCACGCAGGCAGGGCGCCGCATCCCGATTTATCGGGAGCCGGTCCGTTAGAACGCACAAAAAGCCTTATCAATTATTGCACCAGTTAGACAAAAATATTAATTGGCAATGGAACACTCTCCATGATAGAGATGTTAAATAATCTATACATCGAAAGGAGTATGAATTATGAACGAAGAAAGCAAGTGCCCCATACCGCATAAAGCTCACACTGCTGGCAACGGCACAACGAATCAAGACTGGTGGCCAAACCAATTGAAGCTCGATATCCTGCACCAGCATTCCTCCAAGTCCAATCCGATGGGCGAGGATTTCAACTACGCTGAGGAATTCAAGAAGCTCGATTTGAAGGCTTTGAAGAAGGACCTGCATGCTCTGATGACGAAGTCGCAGGATTGGTGGCCGGCCGACTGGGGTCACTACGGTGGTCTCTTTATCCGTATGGCATGGCACAGCGCAGGTACTTACCGTACCGGTGACGGCCGTGGTGGAGCAGGCAACGGCAGCCAGCGCTTTGCGCCTCTCAACAGCTGGCCCGACAACGTCAACCTCGACAAGGCGCGCCGGTTGCTCTGGCCGATCAAGCAAAAGTACGGCCGGAAAATTTCCTGGGCCGACCTGATGATCCTAGCCGGTAACGTCGCATTGGAATCGATGGGTTTCAAAACCTTCGGTTTCGCCGGCGGGCGTAAGGACATCTGGGAACCGGAAAAGGACATCTACTGGGGTTCCGAAGATAAGTGGCTGGGTGACAAGCGTTACTCCGGCGACCGGGACCTCGAAAATCCACTCGCTGCCGTACAAATGGGTCTCATCTACGTAAACCCGGAAGGGCCAAACGGCAACCCGGATCCAGTTGCTTCGGGCCGCGATGTCCGCGAGACCTTCGCGCGCATGGCGATGAACGATGAAGAAACTGTAGCCCTCGTTGCCGGCGGCCACACCTTCGGCAAGACCCACGGCGCAGGCGACCCAACACTGATTGGCCCAGAACCCGAAGCCGCTCCCATCGAAGAACAAGGCCTGGGCTGGAAGAACAGCTTTGGCACTGGCAAAGGTGTACATACCACGTCCAGCGGCATCGAAGGCGCATGGAAGCCCAACCCCACGAAGTGGGATAATGGCTACTTCGACATGCTGTTCAACTATGAATGGGAACTGGTGAAAAGCCCAGCAGGCGCACATCAGTGGGTGGCAAAGAACGTAAAGCCGGAACATATGATCCCCGACGCGCACGACCCGTCCAAGAAATTTCCACCGATGATGACCACGGCTGACCTGTCACTGCGTTTCGACCCGATCTACGAGCCCATCGCCCGCCGCTTCCAGAAAGACCCGAAGGCTTTCGCCGATACCTTTGCCCGCGCGTGGTTCAAGCTGACACATCGCGACATGGGCCCACGTGCACGCTATCTCGGCCCGAAAGTTCCGAAAGAAGAACTCATTTGGCAAGACCCTATTCCCCGGGTCAATCACAAACTGATCGATGCGACGGACATCGCCTCTCTCAAGCGCAAGATCCTGGCTTCCGGTCTTTCGGTATCGGAGCTCGTTTCGACCGCCTGGGCGTCTGCGTCCACCTTCCGCGGTTCTGACAAGCGCGGCGGCGCCAACGGTACTCGCATTCGTCTGGCCCCGCAAAAGGATTGGGAAGTTAACCAGCCAGCCCAGCTTGCGAAGGTGCTTAAGACACTGGAAGGCATTCAGAGCGCATTCAACAAATCGAAGTCTGGACGCAAGAAGGTGTCACTGGCCGACCTGATTGTTCTGGCAGGTTGCGCGGGTATCGAACAGGCCGCGAAGAATGCCGGTCGCAAAGTAAAAGTCCCCTTCACTCCAGGACGTATGGACGCCTCACAGGAGCAGACCGACGCGGCCTCCTTTGCAGTGCTCGAGCCGAAGGCGGATGGCTTCCGCAATTACCTCAAAACCAAATTTGCCGTATCGGCCGAAGAAATACTCGTTGATAAAGCGCAATTGCTAACCCTGACCGCTCCTGAAATGACGGTTCTCCTTGGCGGCATGAGAGTTTTGAATACCAACTTCGGCGGGTCGCAGCATGGCATCTTTACCAAGCGGCCTGAAGCCCTCACGAATGACTTCTTCGTGAATCTTCTCGATATGAGCACGGAGTGGAAGGCAAATGCGAAAGACGGTGACGTATTCGAAGGTCGTGATCGTGCAACGGGCGCTCTCAAATGGACTGGTACACGGGTCGACCTCATCTTCGGTTCGAACTCTCAACTCAGGGCATTGGCAGAAGTCTATGGATGTGAGGACTCCCAGGAGAAGTTTCTGTGCGACTTTGTAGCAGCGTGGAATAAAGTAATGAACCTTGATCGCTTCGATCTCGCTTGACCGGAGCAAAGACGTCTTCGATGGTTTCTGAGGAGGACGAAAAAACCGTCAGCTAACAACCGGGTTCAGCCGATGGCGTATTGCCGTCGCTGAACCGGAGTGTTAACATAGATTATAAACAAGAGAACTGGCTTGCTAAAAGAAATAAAAATGTGCGTTCTAACCAGCAACTCAACCTGACGGAATGAGCGTCCCGTAAAAAGCACGGGATAAATGGGTACGTTAAGCATGGCGCGTAGAGGTTCGGATGTTTAATAATAAACTTATCAGCATGAACTTGTTTCGTTTTCAACATATTGAAAGTTTTCAGCGTGGCAGTCCGATCCCGCATAAGCGGGATCGCGATCGCGTTCCATTGTGTAACAATGGAACGGACTTAGCGCCCATCCGTTAGGCCGCCTCAAGATGATATCTTACCATGTTAACGGAATGATACCGCCCGAAACACGCTTGAGAATGCAAATGTTGAATAAGAAATAGTTATTCAACACGTTATTCTCGGTATTTTTCAATTCATCCAGATGGAAAGGTATATAATTCAAATCTCTGTCCGCTGGTATGGCGAGCTCAACGACAATCTTCCAGCGGAACAACAGTACGTCACCTCTCTTCATCGAATTGAATCTGGCGTAGCAATTGGTGAATTTGTGTCCCAATTTGGAATTCCATTCGATTGCATTGATCTTGTACTTGTAAACGGCGTCTCGGTGGATTCTAGACATCAATTGAAGGATAACGATCGTATCGCCTTATTTCCGGTATTCGAAAGTTTCGATATTGCTTCTGTCACGAAAGCTCGAGAGCATCCTCTTCGTCAGCCGAAATTCATTCTTGATGTTCACCTCGGAAAACTTGCCAATCTTCTTCGAATGCTCGGATTCGACACACTATATCGAAACGATTACACAGACAATATTCTTTGTAGAATTTCTCTTAAGGAGGATCGAACTCTCCTGAGTAAGGATAAATCCTTGATCGAAACCGAGAGTCTCACTCATGCATATTTGGTCAGGAATAAAAATTCACGTCTTCAGCTTATTGAAGTTCTCGATCGATTTCAACTTTTCGCTCTTACTGCTCCTTTCACACGGTGCATTGAATGCAATTTAACGCTCCAAAAAGTCGATATGGTAAAAATTCTCTCCCGTATTCCCGAAAAAGTGAAGGAATGGTGTACCGAATACCAATGGTGCAGTGCTTGTAAGAGAATCTACTGGAAAGGCTCCCACTATCAGAAGATGCAGGAATTTATATCGTCTCTTCCTGAAAATTAGTTATACGAAGCAATGGAATGCTTCAAAAATGTCGAGTGGAATTTATTTTTATCGTCTGCAGGCTGGGTCTTTTACGGGTACAAAAAGCTTGTTTTATTGAGATGATATATTATGAAAACGACATTTTCTCGAATCTAAAACAAAAAATCCCCACCGATTTTCACCAATGAGGATTCTTCTTTGGAACTTGTAGCGGGGGGAGGAAACTGTTCCGGACTCATACAAGAATTTTGCGCTCTTTTCAGCGAATGAATAGGATTTCTCGACAAGGAGGATACATGTCATCGTCTGATAAGGTTGGTACAAAGATTTCTGGATTTAATAGAAAGTAAGTTTCATGTTTTGCTCTTAATTATTTCTACTACTATCCTGTGGAGATTCTGAAAAGAAATTCCCCGGTATTTCCTTAAAGTATTTCAGTTCATTGGTAAAACCGGTTCTTTCGATGCTCTTGACTTCGAAGAGAGCAATAAAATATTCCGGTACAGATTTGTTTATCTTATTGATATCTTCTATGAACTTCATCCGCAATTCAGAATTTGCCAGCATTTTCGTTCGTTCCAAACGACCGCCATACCCAAACCCGACAATAAACATGAAATTTTCCTTCGAGAATCCTGGCATTTTAATCAATAATGAGTAATCAACATTATACTTATTCTGCTGTTCGTAAGGTGCTTCAACTCGGAGAAACATGTCTACTACATTACTTTTTTCATCAACAATAAACAATCGCTCGTCCGGGGAATATTGATAACGAATAGGCGTTTTGTAAAAAATTTTATTTAAAATTCGTAAATTTCTGAATTCACCAATATAGATGATGTTATGATCTTGAATTTTATCAAGAGAGAGAGATGAAGACATGGAGAGGGATACATCATTTTGAAAATGATATACGATGTGAAGAATATCCACTAAATTATCGGCGGCACCGAATGGAATTCCTGTTATTTCGGACTTCACTAAGTTTGCTTTGGGATATTTTATTAAAAAATTGGATAAGTCATTCTCAGAAGATATTTTCCAATCCCGAACTTGACGGTAGCGTTTAAATTCCGAATTGTACTCATCCAGCCAAAAATCATCTCCTAAAATGACACTCACAGGATAACCATTTTTAAAAAAAGAACCCCATACCTTATCCTGGGGATCGACAAAATACGGTGTTTGAGGAACTGAAGAGAGAAAGTTTACACTGGTTTGACGAAAAATGACAAAGAGATTAATGAATAACAGAACCACAATAACGGCTACTTCCCAGCGTTTTAATGATGAAATGATACGATTCAATATCTTGGGATGTTCAATTTTTGAAGGTATGATCTGAATCTCATAATGTCCTTTAGGTATAACCAATCTGAATTTATCTTCTTTACCTTCGTTTTTATAATAGCTATCCAGTTTATTACGTAATATGAGAATGTGATGACGAACTGTCGAATCTTTATTCGAATTAAAACCGGCATCCTTACCGAATATATCAATAGCGATAGTAATTTCTTTTGGAATTTTTTTTGACAGAGTGGACTGCGCAAGGTACGAAAGCAGGTTTGAATATATAGGCGAATCTTTAAAATCCTTGCTTTGCAGTACGGCATTGACGATGGATTTTATTTCTTTATTGGAGGGTATATTTACATTATTTTGCTCATCCATAAATTGAAATATAGAATAAACGCAGCCAAAAGCAAACGCCATATTTCTCTATTGATAAATGCCTAAAATTGTTAATAAACGGTTTTATAACGGTTTTAGCTTTGCAAAATCATTCATAATCCTGTATATAACGACAGTATCTCAACAATTATTTTTCATTAAAATCCAATGTAATTCGAGGAAGGAGAATTACCTATTTTTGTGAAAGAAAAATATTATTTATTACTACCACAAGCATTCTTCTCGGTAAACCTTTATATATAGAATGTATAGTAAGAATCAGAAGCAATTTTAGATATATTGGCGAAGGATTATTTTTTACTATCCTGCAAACGTTTGCAGAGAATCCTTCAGACGCATTAAGACTGAAACCAATGATTCACATTGTCCGCCTTTGATGGAGGAGGAAATAGTGGAAGTTATCTCACAGGTAATTGCAACAAAATATTTGCAAAAAAAGAAGAGTGAACAATCATTCGAGCATTGAGAAAAATTTTTAACGTTTTATGCAAACGTTTGCAGGAAAAACTTGAAACGCATTAAGCTGAAACCAAAAATTCACATTGATTCCCAAATTGATAATTACAAACCATAAAAATCAGTGAAGTAAAATTGAAACAGAGAGATGTGAAATTGAAATATAATCTTCAACGTCGTTACACGTATTAATGAGGATGGCAAGTTGCATTGGCGAATATGATAAATATTTTCAACTAAATTGTTTCTGACTGAAAACGCATCTAAAATCAAAAACCTTTCAAGAAATCATAGGAGAATAAAATGGCTATTGGTACATGTCGTTTTCGAGCTTCACTTGTTTGTGCTATACTAGTAGTAACATTTTCTTTAACCTTTCAATCTTTATACGCTGCCGGGTCCGGATCTATCAAAGGACATGTTTTTGATAAAGTAACAAGTGAACCACTTGATGGAGCGAATGTTGTAGTTCTCAATACAGGTTTGGGGGCTTCTGCAGATATAGATGGTTTGATTACAATATATGGTGTACCGGTAGGACAGCAAACACTTAAGATATCCTATGTTGGATATCAGACAATCACCGTACAGGTGACAGTTCCTGAAAATGGTGTTCTTGAACAGGAATTCCGTTTATTGCCTCAGGCAATTGAAGGACAAGAAGTAATTATTACAGCCCAGGCAAGCGGTCAAAATGCAGCCATCAATCAGCAGTTGACTTCAGATAAAATTGCAAATATAGTTTCATCCGCACGTATAAAAGCGCTCCCTGATGCAAACGCTGCAGAATCCATTGGCAGATTGCCCGGTGTTTCAGTTGTACGGAACGGCGGTCAAGCCACGCAAGTGGTTATTCGTGGACTTGAACCAAAATATAATTCCATAACTATTGCAGGTATTGCACTTCCTGCCACTAATTCAAACGATCGAGGTACCGATTTGAGTATGATTTCTTCCTCAAGTCTAGAAGGAATTGAGGTTTATAAAACAGTGACTGCGGATATGGACGCTGCAGTTGTCGGCGGCGTAGTAAACTTTGACGTCCGATGTGCAAAACCGAGTTCTGAAGACGTGCCTTTGGTTACATTTAATGCACAGGGAGGATACAAAGGTATGATGAATTCGTACGGAGACTATAAATTTGTTGCAAGCGTCGAAAAAAGATTTTTAGATGACAAGTTCGGCGTGTTTGTTCAGGGTATTGCCCAAAGGCAAAATTTAACATCAGATAAACTTAGTGCATACTATGACAATCAACCTTTAGCTATAGATATAGCGAGATTTCCTGATAGCATTGCAATGGGATCGACAACTCTAAGTTTTGTTCCAACAATCCAAAAAAGATATGATGGAACAGCTACCCTCGATTATAAACTGCCCGATGGAGACATATCGCTCTTAAATATAATAAGCCATGGAACAACGACCACCGAAGAACATTCAGAAAGGTACGGTATAAAGGATCCAGGCACTAAAGACATTATTTATTTCGGAACATCTCTTCAATCAACCGATCTCAATGTTATCACAAACATTTTAAGTTATAAGCAAACATTTGGATCATTAAAAATTGATGCAAAATTATCGAATGCTTATTCTGACAACGTTACTCCTAATGGTTGGTCCATGGATTTTCAACAACAAAGTGCTGGAACACATAATATTCCGGACAATCTGACACCATCAGAGGTTGCTCAGTTGGGCGGGAACTTGCTTGATACATCTAAAATGAAATGGACAGGGAACAAAGCATGGAGCAGTTTTACGAAACAGAATGATCAACAAGTTTCCCTTGATATCGAGAATAATTTTAATCTTTCAGATATAGTTTCCATAGCTGTAAAAGGTGGAGGTATGTATAAATATACAACCCGTTACTACAACTATGATGAGTCCTCAGGTGATTTAAGTATTTCGTCAGCAGCCGCTCAAATTGGAGCCCGGCAATATATTATACAACAGTTACCATGGTTACAAGATGCACCTTATTATCTAGATCCATCCGGCAATAGTGCATTTCGCTTTTCAGGATTTTATGATTCAGGTCTGAATACTGGGTCATTTCTAAACGGCGAGTATACTATGCATTCGTTAACCAAAACTAATACCATTGATAAAATTATGGGTATTCTGCAATCGTATAGATCGACGACAACTTCATCACCCGATCAACCAGTCTTTGATCCTGATTTCGTACAGAGTTTAGCGAATGATTATTCCGGAAACGAAACTCGCAGTGCATGTTATCTTATGGCCACCTTGAAAGTGGGTCCTTGGCTGACTGTTATTCCCGGTGTACGATATCAAGTGTTGAGAACATCATATACCGCTCCTCAATTTTTGGGTTTTGTGATAAATAATCTTAGTCAACAAAGGCCTTATTCAAGGGTGACAGCAGAAAACTACTATGCGTACTGGCTGCCTGATATTCATATAAAAATTAATCCGTCAGAAGAAATTAGTCTTCGGGCTTCATATACGAACACAATAGCATATCCTGATTTCCAAAGTTTTGTTCCGAAAGAAATGATTAATAATAGCAGTTATATAATTACATATAATAATACTGCATTAAAACCTGAACGAGCACACAATTATGATGTTCAAGTGTCCGTACATGATAATTCCATCGGGTTATTTGCTGTAAGCCCATTCCTGAAACTCATTGATGATGAAATTTATAATCCAGGGAAAAAAATACTCGATACGAACGCTATAAAAACTTTCGGTCCTTCTGCTTCCTTAACAAACCCCTATGTTCTTTACTCTTATATTAATAACCCTAATCAGGTAAAAGTATGGGGAATTGAAACTGAATGGCAAACCAATTTTTGGTATTTGCCAAGTCCTTTCAAGAGTTTGGTGATGAATGTGAATTATACACACATTTTTTCTCAAGGAACGTTTACTAATAGGATGTTGCTCCCTGTCCCTGGCAGTAGAAGTAGAAAATACATCCTAGACACACTGTATAACGACAGACTTTATCAACAACCCAACGATGTCGTAAATCTCTCATTCGGTTATGATTATGGAAAATTTTCTATTCTTTTTTCCATGATTTATCAATCCGAAGTATTTAATCAACCCAACTTCTGGTGGACACTTCGTTCCGATAAAACAAAATATTTACGATGGGATGTTGTTATAAAACAAGGATTGCCTTGGTACAACATGCAAATATATTGTAACGTGAATAATCTTAATAATGAATCTGATATTTATACGATTCGAAAGAATGGATTTCCATTATCGGAAAATAGTTATGGTTTAACTGCAGACGTAGGAATTCAATGGAGCTTTTGATTAATAGCGATGGAAGACACTTGAAACTTTTATAATTTCAAAGTAGAAAGGAGGACAACAAAAACAACATGTGTACAAAGGATTTCCGGTGAAGCGAATGGTACTCAGTAGATGATCCGGATATCTATCGCAGTGAGTACATTTAACAAATAATAAATCACAATGAAAGGATATTTACCATGAAACAAATGTTCATTTCAGTGTTTTTAAGTGTGTTGCTGCTGTTATCTCTATCATCAAGCATGATGGCAACAGCGCCCGATACAGTCCGTGTGTGGGCAAATCCACTAAATTGGCCAGCAGGATCGCTGAATGATGTTATTAACAGTGATACGATTACGGGCCGGTATGTTAAACCAAATACCGTGTTCGTCTTACAGAATGTTGGACAAAAAGATTCCGTGTTTTTCGTAACAGCTCCCATTACGGTCAAAGGAAGCGTTACGATTATCGGAAAGATAAATCCTGTCACTGGAAAGCCTCCACTCGTTGCACCATATATTAATACCGATAATTCTTCTATCGAAGATTATTTTGAACCGCAGGGAAATGATACGCTTACCTTAAAAGGATTATATTTCATTGGCACTCGTCCAGATGGCGCTTCCAATACCGGTCGTTTCGTCTACCCAACGGGAGACAACAATACGTTCGTTTTCGATCACTGCATACTTGAAAATATTGTCGGTCCTCAGCATACACCGAACCTGTTTGATACCTGGGCACATGCTCACTGTAGTTTTCATATCACGAATTGTGAATTCCGGAATAATCAACATGATGCAGTAGGAAATCCTAGCTTTGCTTGGATCGAATGTTCTGATGCAACGGCTATTCCTTGTGATACAGCATATTTCCGTAACAATACATTCTTCATGTGTGGTGGATTAATACTGGGAGGTGCTGGATATGCACCACTAAAGTTAGATTTTCAGCATAATACTATCTTCATGTCCACTCAACAAGGTGTATTTCAATTATATTATCTTCACAATGCCGTTATAGCAAATAACGTTTTCTTTAGCGCGGGTTCGACAAGTCAACCCACATCGTGGTTACACCCACCAGGTTCGGGCGGATGGTTCTCCGGTTTAATCACTCTTGATTCTCTTAAAGACGTGTTAAAAACCGGTCCGTTAAGTCTGACAGAAGCAGGCAGGCATGTTACCATTACAAATAATGCATACTGCTGGCCAAGTGCAATCACTGCCAAATGGACCCAGTATAGTTGCGAAACTTTACCGTTAGTTTCAGCTCGGCCGGGTATGCTTACGGATAAAACATCATGGCCCTATATTAATGTAGCAAGCAATGATAGTGTAGATCCTGGTTTTGATGGCGCACTCGTTTCTACTGCCATAGCGAAGATGGTTCCATTGATCGATTCAGCGTTCGTACCGTACAGTGCAAATGGTTATCGTCCGTATATTTATCCAATGGCAAAACCAACTGATACCGTGGCATGGGGATCAGTTCCTGCAAATTGGGCAACAACGAAAGGTTATCCGGTGGTGGAAAATTTGCGATACTCAAGCACCACTCTTGCAGCGGCAGGTACAGATGGAAAAGCACTCGGCGATTTGAACTGGTTCCCGGAACAGGGCGGTACTGGCGTCTCTCAAACACCCAGTTCAGTGCCAGGGAAATTCGAATTAAGCCAAAACTATCCGAACCCTTTCAACCCAAGCACGAAGATTTCCTATACACTTGCGACCAAAGGCATGACACGACTCTCAGTGTATGATATCCTCGGCAGAGAAGTGGCTGTTTTGGTGAACGAAGTTCAAAATGCAGGATCTCATGACGTTACATTTACCGCCAACAATTTAAGCAGCGGTGTTTATTTCTACAAACTGATGAGTTCCGAAACTACAACTACAATGAAAATGATTTTGATGAAGTAGAAACTTTTGGTTTGTGATGTGTGATATGCACGTGTATAACAGCACTTCGGCTGTTATACACGTGTTTTTTAGTAGGTTTGTAAGGAATGCGGCATAGATCTTTACAGTCAGAGCAACTCGTGGGATAATACACCGGAAGATTATATCACCGTTGAGTTCCATGGGACTAAAATTAAGTTCTACGGAATTTGAGATCAGAAGCATGGCATCGGTGTAGTATCGGTAGAGGGAGGGATTGAAATCAGTTATTTTAATAATATAAACGATTGCGGGAACGATTGCAGTCAATGAAATATACTTCAAAACATGCCACTATAATAGATATTGCCAAGAAACTGGGAATTTCACCTTCGACAGTATCACGTGCATTAAGTGATCATCCC
>Ga0187886_1000069_pt1 | contig 148709 bp, 113 predicted proteins | sample June2016WEW_20_1_FD_133001 | JGI IMG/M metagenome (GOLD analysis project Ga0187886, IMG submission 133001) | Peatland microbial communities from SPRUCE experiment site at the Marcell Experimental Forest, Minnesota, USA - June2016WEW_20_150 | ecosystem: Environmental > Terrestrial > Soil >...
AAGTAACTCACCTTAAGTCAAAACTCCTCTAAAATAGCTACTTACAAATCTCGATAACAAAGATGTCAAAGAACTGAACTGTATGTAACTGAAAATCAATTATAGTTAAGTGGACTCTAATGAATTAAAGTATTTATTAATTTTTAAATAATTATAAATATTGCTATGGAAGACGGGGTAAATGTGTTTTCAATAAAAGATCTTGAAAATTTCTCGGGAATTAAAGCGCATACTATAAGGATATGGGAGAAGAGGTACAAAATACTTGAGCCAGACAGAACCGACTCAAACATAAGAACTTACAGTGAAACAGAACTTAAAAAGATCCTTAACGTTGCATACCTAAACCGAAATGGACTGAAAATATCCAAAATTGCTAAGTTGGATGAAGATGAACTTACCCAACAGGTAATGACAGTCAGCAGCAAACATGATGATCTGGATCAGAACTTTCAACCGGGGAAAATTCTTATGTCAGCAATCAGATTCAATGAGGTATTATTCAAAGAGGCGCTCTCACCATTCATTAAAAACCAGGGCATAGAAAATGCCTATTCAAAGTATCTTTTCCCACTCCTTGAAAAAGCCAGAATTCTCTGGCAAACCGGAAGTCTTTCAAGAGCTCAGGAACAATTCGTCAGAAATACTATCAAGCAGATCATTATAATTGAAGATAACCTTCTTAAACCCGTTACCGGTAAATCAAAACCTGCTGTCGCGATGATAAATACATCGGACAATCTTACTGATAACAATTTCCTCTTTTATAAATATGCCCTGAAGAAAAGGGGATTTGATGTAATTTTTACCGGAGGAATACTTCCTGCATCTGAAGTAATTGAGATTCATAAAATAAAACCTTTTGAATATCTTGTAGTTAACTCAAGTGCATTTGATTTTGCCGAAAAGAAAATAGGGTATTTCAGCACTATCGGGAAATCACTGATGATAAAGAGGATTATTCTTACTGATTCTCCCGAAGAGTTTGCAACCAGGAAAACTTACGATAAGCTGATAATAACCCGAAACCCTGCCAATTTTATTAAGGTTATCGAATCTCTCCTGTAGTTTGTTCATTTCGAGAAAGAAACAAATATTAATTTATTAATCGACTCATATTTAATGCATTACCCCTTTCTCATTTTGAGAAAATGATCCTCTTCCTGGAAAAGGTCAATGGTCGGAACTTTGACTTTTATAGCAGAAATTTGTTTAAGGATCCTCCCGGCAAAATTCTTTATTTTAATATCTGAATCGGTATTAAACCGGTGATTGAATGCTTTCGTAATTTTCACAACCTCATTCCAGGTATTTATTGACTTATTGTCCAGATAACATCCGGTAAATACTTCCCATATATAATTAATTGCCGAAGTTGAAAGATGAAGCATGTCGTCGCTATAGAACCTGTAATCGCGCAAATCATCCATAACCAATTCATAAGCAGGGAAATACTGAGGGGCGGCCAAATGACCCAGTAACTCTTCAACTGCCAGAAAGAGTATCGATTTACTGACCTGGTTACCATGAGCGCCGTCCTTCCAATGCCTGACGGGACTTATTGTAAAAATAATATGCAACTGAGGAAATAGTGATTGCAATTTATTGAGTTGTTTCGTCCACAAAGTCACAATTTCATCTACCTTAAGCATTTGAGGTTCGAATTGGTCAGAGGGTATTTTATGGCAGTTGGAAACAATCATTCCTGTTTTCTTCCATCTAAAAACACGTGCAGTACCAAATGTTATAAACAGAAAACTTGCGTTTTTTAAAAAGTCAAAAGATTCTTTCGATCTTTTATTTATCTTTTCTAATACTGTTGCAGGGTCTTCAGATGAAAAATCTGTGTAGTGACTGAAACTAAGCCATGTGCCATCATGATAATACAAATCATCCTGACTAAATTCCTTTCTTCCTGTAATAGTATCTAATGTATTACAAACAGAAACAGGATTGTACACGGTTCCGGCAGGGTTTATCATCACCGGCATACGACCCATTTCCATCCTGGAACCGATTGAGGATGCAAAACATGAACCAATAAACATTACCTGATCATTATAGGTAATTTTATCCGGAGATGGCTGAATAGAAATTGTGGTTCTGAGTTCCATGTATCTTAAAGATATAAAACATTAAGCTTGCTTCCTGTTGATCCAGCTCATAATATATTTAAATACCTCATCTTTGAAAGGTTCATTATGCAATTCATGATAACCGCCATCCCATATCTTTAATTCAGCCATATCAGTTTTCCCAGCAAATTCCCGGCTGCCTTCGGGCGATGTGAGCATATCATCACTTCCGTGGAGCAAAAGTGTCGGGACCTTAAGTTCTGAAGCATGTTTAAGTGAATACTTTGCAGCATTCATTGCACCATCAAACAGGCTGACTGATATTTTTCCGTGAACAAGAGGATCTGATTTATATTTCTCAACAACAGCCTTATCGTGGGAGATGTGATCTGCATTAAGCCCAGTTGGCTGGATTAGTCCCGGAAGCAGATTTTTCAATACAGAAGCCAATATTAGTCTGATTCTTGGCGGTTCGAATGCAAGACGAAGATATGGATCTGTAACTATTGCTCCTTTAACCTTTGGATTTCTCCGTAAAATATAATCAAGAACAATTCCTCCTCCAAGGCTGTGTCCATAAAGATAAACCGGGATCCCCGGGAAAGTCTGGTTGCAGCTTTTCAGCAGGATATCTATCATTTCTCCAAGCAATTTATAACTTTTTATATGACCCCTTCTTCCATCAGAGCGGCCGTGACCAGGTAGATCAACGCCGGCAAAACCTATTCCCTCTTTGTTAAACAATCCGGCCCAATGATCATAGCGGTGAATGTGTTCGCCAATACCGTGCACAAGGATGACTACTGCCTTAATATTTTCTCCGGGACTCTGAATCATCCCTTGTAAAACCTGTCCATTGCTAAGTTTAATATTAAAATCCATAGTCATTTTTCTTTAAAATTACAAAAGTTGATCAAATAATCTATATATGCTTAAGGTAGATTTTTAATTTATCCTTAATCAAACTTTAACCTCATCTTAACCTATACCCTTATAACATGGTGTAATTTTGTATCAGACTAATTTTTAAGCTCTAATAATTGCCCAATGACAACTAATAAAATTCAATCGAATAAATTGATAATCTCAAAACTTCAATTTATACAGAATTTAGAGAACGTTAAACATTATGACATTATACAGCTGTATATCAAATTTATACAAACAAATGTTATTTATAAGACAAATAGAATATAACGAATTTAAGATATTAAGATTTGCATATCTTTATTTATCTGTATATATTTGTTTCAACAATAAAAACTAAGAGCCATGACACAGTTTGAATTTAATAATAGCCTTATCGAAATGAAGACCAATCTTCAAAGGTTTGCAATGAGCCTTACTTCCGATCGCGATTCTGCACTGGATCTTGTACAGGATACTTACCTTAAAGCTATTACATACAAAGACAAATTCGCCGATTATACCAATCTCAAAGCCTGGGTTTTTACAATAATGAAAAATACTTTTATTAATAATTACAGACGAAATGTGAAAGAGAACACCATTATCGACGGGACAAAGGACCTCTATTACATCAACCAGCCACATGATAAAGGGTTTATTTCACCTGAATCGAGTTATTCGGAAGGGGAAATTGAAAAGGCAATAAATTCCTTAAATGATGAATTCAGGATTCCATTCAGGATGCATATAGAAGGTTATAAATACAAAGAGATTGCCGATGAACTTGGGTTAAAAATAGGAACTGTGAAAAGCAGAATCTTCTTTACACGCCAGAAATTAATGCTGATTCTAAAGGATTATGTAAGATAGTTAATAATTTTCAGAAGGTTAGTTAGTTAGGTTAGATTAGGGTTAAAAAAGGCTGAGCAATTCAGCCTTTTTTTATTACCCGCATAATCACCCCTGAAAGTACAAATACAAGGAACAATCCTGAAACAATCCATGCCCACCTGTTAGGAATTTTCGATTCGGCCCACATTTCATATGGCTCTGTTAAGAAAAAGTCAGACTTGACCGGCCATAGAAGTACCTGGGTGCTGTCAATAAAACCGTTGGTACCAATCAGTTTCCCGGGCATTACTATCCTGACGGAATACTCTTTGAAATTAATCCAGATGTTATTCGAAACAATTGAAATGGCAGAATCTGCTTCAGTTTTATATTTCAGGGCATTAGCTTCACCAATGAATTCCTTAAGCAAAATCCCATTTTTCCATAAACTGTCTAATTGCTTATCATTTTTCTCAACAATTTTCACAAACTCATCCTCACGGGATTTTAATGATTTAATGGCCATGTCATTACCTGCTTTCCCTTCAGTTAGTTTTGAAAATTCGCCAATCCACTCTGAAATAAGGTTTTTCATGGTCCATGTATCGGTTTTATGTTTGACTGAATCAATTAGTGCTTTGAACTTAAGACTATCCGGACCGTTCTTCTTAGCTTCCTGCATATTTTCAGGAGAATAAAAATATACGAGTTCCTCGTCATTTAAAAAATCTTTTACCGGATAACCAAATGACAATTTTTTATTAATTCTTTCCGAGAACCGGAATTCAGTGTTAAACCATTTAAAACTTTTTTTAAATCCGGCTTGCCTTGAGATCTCCTTATTAGCACCCGAATCTGTTTTATAAGCCAGGTTGATCTCATCGATATTTTTAAATTGTTTCACTGCTCTTTTGATCCATGTTGTATCGCCTTTTTGGTTTATCTCAACAGAGTCTTTTATGGTCCAGGTACTGTCAAAAGGCACCTGAATATCAGAAACATTGAACCTCTTTTTAACATCACCTTCAATACTTTTCATTTCAATCTTTCGTGTAACAGATCCATCGGGATGAATATAATCGGTCACCACGGTTTCAGGTTCATTACATGAAACAATCAACATAAGAATCAATGCCAAAACCAGTTTAATTGATTTTCTTTTCATGGCTTCACAGATTAATTTTGGTGTGATTATTTTCGATTAACTTCTTTTCAATCATCTTTTTCAATTCAGGATCCCCATCTATCAGGTTTTCAAGATCCTTATATTTAGTCTGCAATTCATTTACTGACTCAAGTATCTCTTTCATCTGCTTTTCTGATATTGTTATGGTTTTTGAAGGGAATCTCCGCCCCGAATTCTTGTACACCAACAGCATTTTTTCAATTTCATTTGCTGGGGTCGATATGTTTTCTCTATCAATAACTATTGTCTGCCTGCTAAGAAAATCTATCCGTTTCAGAATGACGCCCTGCTGATATACAAAAACCAAAACCAAAACAATTGATGCACTAATGAGGCTCCTCCTTACCCATCCGATATAAACCCATCCAAACAGATAATCAATTACCTCTGAAAGGTTCAATCCGGATCGATGAACTCGTGCTATCCTCTTAATCACCTCTCTCTCAATGTCCTCCGTTGATTCTAAAACAGGCTTGGATTTCCTGAGGATATTAAGAACTTTATTATACTTTTCACTTTCCGTTTTCATTGCTATAAATATTTTTCAACCTTTTCTGAAATACTTTTTCTTGCATAATGCAGGTTTGCTTTAACTGCTGATTTACTTATGCCTGTAATTTCAGATATTTCATCATTTGACATTTCTTCAAGATCGGATAAAATAAAAACTGCTTTTTGTTTCGGACTCAGTCTTTCAGTCAGAATACTTATGATCTTTGAGGTTTCTTTATTCTCAAGAGCAGCAGATGGTCCTTCCGAAATCCTGTTAGAAATAAGTGCCCAAGTATGTTCATCTGCCACAAATTCCGGATTTCTTTTCCTTTTTCTCATCTGATCATAACATTTGTTAACAACAATTCTGTATACCCAGGTCCTATAAACTTCTGCCGACTTGATCTTTTTAAGTTTTTGCCATATTGTAACCATGGTTTCCTGAACAATATCCTTAACCTGATCCTCGTCACCGAGCATCCTGAAAGCCACTGAGTAAGCAAAGGGAGATGTCAATTCAACAAGCTTTCTGAAATTGTTAAAATTCCCTCCCCTGCACTCTTCTATAAGTGTTATATCTATCAAAATACTTCGTTGAAATGCATTATTAAGACGACAATTTAACAGCAAGGTAAAAAACAAATGCCAATTTTATTCTTTCTTTCTGCATATTAATGTTTATACCCTACGGGGAATATAAGATTGATTTTCATATTATTATTCTACAATACCTTATCCCCTACAGGGAATCCACAGGGACCTTAGTGAAGTAAGCAAATCTATGATTTAGATTTCGCCGTAGGCGATAAAGTATTGTAGCAGAAAGGTTATCTCTTAATATTATTTACCTCGTAGAGGATAAACAAATGTAATAATTCGTAATTTTTTATGTGTTAATATTATAATTTTACGATAATAATTAAACAATTATGCAAAAAATAATTACCCTCAGCACTGACCGCCAGAATGGATTATATGATATTACCTCTGAGGTTGAATCAATAATCAGACTGAGCAAGGTTAAAACAGGGATAGCTTCCATTTATGCCAGGGGATCAACAGCTGCAATAATGATCCAGGAGAACTGGGACCGGTCTGTTCAGAATGATGTTGTTACTCTTCTGAGGAAAATGATTCCTCCAGGGATCTGGGAGCATGATCATCAGGATAATAACGGGGATGCCCATCTTAAAGCAGGTTTGGTTGGTCCTTCCGAGACAATACCTGTAATTGATTATAATCCGGGATTATCAACCTGGCAGAACATATTTTTTTGTGAATTTGACGGACCCCGTGAACGCAGAGAGGTTGTAGTGACAATAATTGCCGACAATTAACCTTAAAATCAATTATTGAAATTTGTTACAATTGTTACATTTCTCATAAATGGATCATACTTTCTTCTTGCAATGGAAGATCTATTAAAAAGCCTTTTGAATTCTTCCCTTGAAAGATCCTTCCAATCTTTTACTGTCATAAATTCAAGTTCAGCTGAAAGTTCAAATTCAGGAATTTTATGAGATTTTGCATTTTTATTCCATGGACAAACCTCCTGACATTTGTCGCAACCATAAACTCTTCTTTCCATTTTGGGAATAATCTCTTCAGGAATCGGCGCACGGTTTTCAATGGTAAGATTAGCAATGCATTTTCTTGTATCAATGGTGCCGTTTTCATTTATTGCCCCTGTTGGACAAAGTTCAACACATAACCTGCAACTTCCACAATGATTGTCTCTAAAAGGTTTATCGTAATCAAGCTCAATATCCAGAACTATTATTCCTATAAAAAAGAATGAACCTATTTTATTATTTATCACTATTGAGTGACGTCCCTGCCAACCCAAACCTGCTTCCACTGCCCATGCTTTTTCTAATACCGGCGCAGAATCAACAAACGAACAACCTCCCATCTCAGGTGCCTCTTTCCTGATTAATTTGAGGATCAAATCAAGTTTCCTTTTTATAACATCATGGTAATTAATGCCATAAGCATATCGGGAAATAACTGGTACATCATGTTCTGCTTGTTTTTTATCCGTATAATAATTCAACCCTGTTACAATAACAGATTTTGCTCCCGGAACAAGAAATTCCGGATTGATCCTTTTTTCTATGTTTTTTCCAAGATAGCTCATTTCACCATTCATGCCGGAGGAACACCAGTTTCTTAAAACATTTTCACGTTCGTTAAGGGACCTTGATGGTGCTATACCGCAGAGGTTAAAACCAAGATTAATAGCTTTCTTTTTTATCAGGACCGAAAGTCTTTTATTTTTCGAAGTGAGCATGATTTATAAGTACTAAAGAAATCCAAGTTCAAGTTTTGCCTCATCGCTGAGCATACTCCTGTCCCATGGGGGATTGAAAGTTAATTTAAGATCACAGTCTTTCACTCCTTTTGTGCCGGCCACTTTATACTTTACCTCCTCAAGAAGTTCCTCTGCCATAGGACAATTAGGTGCTGTGAGTGTCATAGTGATATGGGCAACATGCTCATCATCAACATTGATCTCATAAATCAGGCCCAGATCATAAATATTCACCGGGATTTCCGGATCAAAAATACTTTTCAGTACTTCTCCAATCCTGGTTTCAATTTCCAGTTGTTCAGTTGGATCCATATTGCAATTTTATTTTTTTATTGCATTTAAAGCCATAGCATAGAGCTTCATCTGACGTACCATTGAAAGCAATCCGTTGGAACGGGTCGGAGAGAGATTTTGTCTCAGTCCTATCTTTTCAATAAAATAAAGATCCGAAGTTATTATTTCTTCAGGAGTCCGGTTTGACAATACTTTTATCAGAAGGGCCACAATTCCTCTTGTTATTATTGCGTCACTATCGGCAGTGAAAGAAATCAATTCTCCATTAAAATCTGGGTGGAGCCAAACCTTTGACTGGCATCCTTCAATAAGAAAGTCTTTTATTTTGTATTTCGGATCAATAACAGGCAATTCTTTCCCCAGGTCAATAAGAAGATTATACTTATCCATCCAGTCCTCGAACAGAGAAAATTCCTCAATTATATTATCCTGTACTTCGTTGATTGTCATAGATTTCCTTTACTCAAACATGCTAATAACTTTCCCTATTCCCGAAGCAAGGATATCAATCTCTTCCCGGGTATTATAGAAACACATAGACGCCCTTACAGTACCGTCAATACCAAACCGGTCCATTACAGGTTGGGCACAATGATTACCGGTTCTGACAGCTATCCCCATCTTGTCCAGAATCATTCCGGTGTCATAAGGGTGAATATCCTTAATAAGAAATGAAATTGTCGAAATCTTCCTGTCAGAATTACCATAGATTTTCAATCTTTTTATCCCTGATAATCGCTCTGTTGCATACGAGAGAAGTTCTTGCTCCCTCAATACAATGTTTTCTCTTCCTGTTTCCAGGACATAATCCAGAGCTGTTCCCAGACCAATTGCCGCGGGATAGTTCATTGTCCCTGCTTCAAGTTTAAAAGGAAGTTCATTATAAGTGGTTTTTTCAAAAGTAACTTTATCAACCATGTCGCCTCCGCCCTGAAACGGAGGCAATTCGGAAAGCCATTTCTCTTTACCATATAATACTCCGATTCCAGTCGGACCATAAATTTTGTGGCCCGAGAAAACATAAAAATCACAATCCATCGTTTTCACATCAACAATCCCATGCTGAATTCCCTGGGCCCCGTCAATAAGAACCGGTACATTAACAGAATGTGCCGCCTCTATAATCTCTTTTACCGGAAGAATTGTTCCAAGTGCGTTAGATGCCTGTGAGACAGATACAAGTTTGGTTTTTGATGAAAGCAGTTTAAGGTATTCCTCCAGTATGATTTCTCCATTATCATTTATTGGAATTACACGCAAAACAGCGCTCTTCCTCTCGCACATCATTTGCCAGGGAACAATGTTGGCATGATGTTCAAGATGGCTGAGAATTATTTCATCGCCAGGTTTTATATATCGTTCACCGAAGGAGAAAGCAATTCCGTTGATTGAACCGGTTGTACCTGAAGTAAAGACAATCTCTTCTCTCTTGTCTGCATTTATAAATGACTTTGCTTTTCCCCTTGCTTTTTCGTAAGCTTCGGATGATGTATCGCTTAATAAGTGTACCCCTCTATGAATATTAGCATTATATGTTTTATATACCTCATTTACAGCATCAAGAACGCATTGTGGTTTTTGAGTGGTCGCACCATTGTCGAAATAAACAAGTGGTTCGTTATAAACTTTCCTGCTAAGAATTGGAAAATCGGCTCTTATTTCAGCTATATCCTTCACAATATCTTCAGATTATCCACACTTAACCATACAACTGGCACATCTTGAAAGTTCTCCTTTTAACCGCTGCATAACCAGGTTGTCCATCCTATCGCGAAGCGGTTCAATCTTAATATTCTGAATTACTTCATGAGCAAAACCAAACATCAGCATAAGCCTGGCTTCACGCTTATTTATACCCCGCGACTGAAGATAAAACAGTGCATCATCGTTGAGTTGACCAACTGTAGCACCATGACTACATTTTACATCATCTGCAAAAATCTCAAGTTGTGGTTTTGTATCCATCTTTGCATCATCAGTTAGAAGGATGTTATTATTCCTCTGGTAAGCCAGTGTGCCCTGGGCATCCGGCCTGACCAGTATACGTCCGTTAAATGCGCCCGTCGACATATCATCAAGCACTCCTTTAAATAACTGATTACTTGTGCAGTGAGGGAAAGCATGATCAACATTTACAAAATTATCGATATGCTGCCATTTATCAGCAAGGAACAGACCGTACGAATAACTCTCTGCACCTTCACCACCAAGGTAATGATATGTGCTGTTGCGGATAAGACCGCCATGAAGTGTTATATTATTTGAAGAGGTAACACTGTTCTTTTCCTGATGGATAAAGGTATTGGTTATTTTGCAAGCATTATTATGCTCATTCTGTACTCGTATTATGTCGAAATGAGCATTTTCACCTACAAATACCTCAGTAACAGCATTTGTCAGAAACTTCTGCGGGGAAAGAGTGTGGTCGCAGATTATTATGGAAAATTCTGAGTTTTTTTCAACAATTATAAGGCTCCTGTGCTGGTTGAACATATCGTCATCTGACTGAACAAGATTTACAACCTGGACAGGTTTGGTCAGAGTTACTCCTTCAGGGACATAAACAAAAACACCATCAGATGCCATTGCGGTATTCAGATGAATGAGCCCGTCAGTTTCACTTTTTGCATATTTCCCATAATGTTTTTTAATCAGGTCATGGAATTTTTCTGCCGCTTCATTGAGACTGCCGATCCACACGCCGCTTGGCAGCTGACGAAGTTTTTCATTTATTGTCGGATAAAATCCATTCAGTAAAACTATCCCATGAGCATCAAGGTTGGTTACATCACAACGAAACTCCTCGGCTTTAACAAAATCCGATTGTACCGGCATAAAATAGCTTTTATAATCATGGTCAAAAAAGATGTTGAGGTTGGTATATTTATAGGCTTCATTCTTCTTTGTCGGGATTCCAAGCTCTTTAAATTTCTCAAAAGCCTGATTCCTGAAAGAATTTATATACGGAGAAGAGCTTCCGGAAATTCTTTCAATATTTTCCTCATAAAGGACTGAATATCTATCAGCTATTTCAACTTTCCCGTTCATGACACTATAATATTTTCGACCTCTTTTTTTATCCAGTCGTATCCCTTTTCCTCCAATTCAAATGCGAGTTCTTTTCCGGCTGTTTTTACTATCCTGCCATCGTACAGAACATGAACAACATCCGGTATGATAAAATCGAGCAGCCTCTGGTAATGAGTTATTACTATGAATGAATTATCGGGGCGCTTAAGTTTATTGACTCCGTTAGCCACTATACGCAGAGCATCGATATCGAGGCCAGAATCAGTTTCATCGAGTATGGCCAGTTTTGGTTCGAGCATAGCCATCTGGAAAATCTCATTCTTCTTCTTTTCTCCGCCTGAGAAACCTTCATTGACTGATCTGTTTGCCAGTTTCGAATCGATCTCGACCAACTCTTTTTTATCGCGCATCATTTTAAGAAAATCCGATGCTGAAAGAGGATCAAGACCTTTATGTTTACGATGTTCATTAACAGCCGTTTTCATGAAATTTACCATACTTACTCCCGGAATTTCGATGGGATACTGAAATCCGAGAAAAATTCCTTCTTTTGCCCGGTCCTCAGCTGTCATTTCGAGCAGGTTTTTTCCGAAATATGTAACAGTACCTTCGGTTACTTCAACATCTTCACGTCCCGCCATAACTGCCGCAAGAGTACTCTTTCCTGATCCGTTCGGACCCATAATTGCATGAATCTCTCCCGGCTTGACCTCAAGACTTATTCCTTTTAATATATTCTTGCCACCTATTGCAGCTTTTAAATTTTTTATAATCAACATGACCTATATGCTTGTATTAAAATATTTTTCTAACCTACACTACCCTCAAGGCTTATCTGAAGAAGCTTTTGAGCCTCAACTGCAAATTCCATTGGCAGTTTATTAATTACTTCACGTGCATATCCATTAACAATGAGGCCTATAGCATCTTCAGTTGAAATGCCCCTCTGATTGCAATAAAAAATCTGATCTTCCCCTATTTTAGAAGTTGTTGCTTCATGCTCAATTATAGCTGTCGAATTATCAACCTCCAGATAAGGGAAAGTATGAGCCCCGCATTTATCACCTAGCAATAAGGAATCACACTGGGAATAATTTCTTGCATTCGTTGCATTTTTCAAAACCTTAACGAGCCCCCTGTAGCTGTTCTGACCTTTGCCTGCAGAAATTCCCTTTGAGACAATTGTGCTCTTTGTATTTTTCCCTATATGAATCATTTTAGTACCAGTGTCAGCCTGCTGGTGATTGTTGGTAACGGCAACTGAATAAAACTCACCCGTGGAATTATCTCCGCGTAGAATACATGAAGGATATTTCCATGTTATTGCTGATCCCGTTTCAATCTGGGTCCAGGATATCTTTGAGCTTTCTCCTTTGCACATACCTCGTTTGGTTACGAAATTGAAAACCCCACCTTTTCCTTCCTTATTGCCGGGATACCAATTTTGAACTGTTGAATATTTCACTTCGGCATTTTTTTCAGCTACGATTTCAACAATTGCAGCATGCAGCTGATTTTCATCTCTCGTTGGAGCAGTACATCCCTCTAGATAACTGACATAACTTTCTTCATCAGCTATAAGCAGGGTCCGTTCAAACTGACCCGTATTTGCCGAGTTGATTCTGAAATAAGTTGACAGCTCCATCGGGCATCTGACTCCTTTCGGAATATAACAGAATGAACCATCGCTGAAGACCGCTGAGTTAAGGGTTGCAAAAAAATTATCCGTATATGGAACTACTGAACCCATATATCGTTTCACCAGGTCGGGATATTCTTTTACAGCATCGCTGAAAGAGCAGAATATTATACCCATTTCAGCCAGTGTTTCTTTAAAAGTAGTCTTCACAGAAACACTGTCAATTACAGCATCAACAGCCACACCCGAAAGATGTTTTTGTTCTTCGAGAGGGATTCCCAGCTTGTCAAATGTTTTTTTGAGTTCAGGATCGATATCATCAATGCTATTAAGATTCTTTCTCTCCTTAGGGGCAGCATAGAAAATAATCTCCTGATAATTAATAGGTGGTATTTTAAGGTTCGGCCATGTAGGCATTTTCATGGTCAACCAGTGGCGATATGATTTCAGGCGGAATTCGAGTAACCACTCCGGTTCGTTTTTCTTCGCGGAAATAATTCTGACTACCTCCTCACTCAGGCCTTTTGGGATCCGGTCCATTTCAATATCTGAATAGAACCCAAATTTGTATTCACCTGATGTTACCTCATTTAATATCTCATCCTGATCTTTTTCCATTTCTATTAATATCAACTGCTTTACATCTCCTTACAAATAAACAATTTGGAATTAGTATAGTTAATGTGCTGATTGTTTTTCTTTGCAAATACCTTAATTATATTTAATCTAAATAAACATGCAAAAATATAAAAAAATAGGATTAGAAGAAGAATATTCGGCTAAAAAACTGCTTTTCAGGGATAACCTCTCAAACTATAGCCAACAGGATTTGAACCGGGATCAAATAATAAACCTGGAAACTGTTATTAAAAGGTTGTGTATCAGAAAAAAACGAGTAAACTGAATTAAGGTGAAAAGACCACCTTATTTACTCTCTTTATATTCTTTTAATAAAGATTGAAAGATTTCTTTTACCGAAGATATTTTAGTTGCCCTGAAAGCATTTGCACCGCAGAATGCATAACCATTTTCAAAGTTACCCTTAAGCGCATTTATAAGAGCTACGATTATACAGTAAGGACTTTTAGATATATCACATGTCTTAATACATTTGAAAGGACATTTTTTCGGCTGCTTTTTACCTTCTCTGACTTTGGTAATAAAGTTGCTCAGGATTGCCCGCCCCGGCATACCTACAGGACTCCTGATAATTTCAATATCAGAACTCTCAGCATCAATATAAGCCTGTTTGAAAGCACGTGAAGCGTCACATTCGTCAGTTGTTACAAAACGTGTACCCATCTGAACTCCGGAAGCTCCAAGATTAAGGATTTTATGAATATCCTCCCCGGTATAAATACCTCCTGCTGCTATAAGCGGAATTTTTTTATCATACTTTTCCTCAAAGACTTTCAATTCACTAACGATTTCCGGAACAAGTTTCTCAAGACAATAATCATTATCGAATATCTGCTCTTCTTTAAAACCCAGATGTCCACCTGCTTTGGGTCCTTCTACAATAACTGCATCTGGAAGGTAATCGTAATTATTCTTCCATTTTTCACAAATTATCTTAGTTGCCCTTGCTGAAGAAACAATTGGTACAAGCTTTGTTGTGCTGTCCTTCTTTAAAAATGATGGCAGGTCAAGAGGCAGTCCTGCTCCGGCTGTAATTAAATCAACTTTCTCAGAGATAGCTGTTTTGATCATATCGGCGAAATTGGTCATTGCAACCATTACATTTACACCGATAACACCTAATGTTTTTTCACGTGTTTTGCGTATCTCTTCTTTAAGTCCATATATACTTGCTTCGAGAAAATCAGATGAAAAATCTTTGTACAAAAGTCCAAGTCCGGCGCTTGAGATAACGCCCACTCCACCTTCATTTGCAACTGCGGAAGCTAGTCCTGAGAGAGAAATTCCCACTCCCATCCCACCTTGAATGATTGGTACTGCAATAGCAAGATCCCCAATTCTTAATTGCTTCATTTTGAGTTTTTGAAATATTCTGCAAAGGTAGGCTATTTAACCTGTCTACAGCATGAAAAGACGTATTTAACATATTTTTAGGTTTGAAGATTTAATGGCAAAAGACGAAATCCACTAACCGCAAAGGGGCCCAAGCGTTAAGAAATAGCTCGGTGGGCTATTTTAGCGCAGGGGCCAGATTGCAGGGGTGGCGGGTATGCAAAGATCGAAAAGAACTGAATTATATGGTTTTATCTTTGCGTACTTTGCGCCTTCTCAGCGTGCTTTGCGGTTAAAAAGGTCAGCTGATGTACACTGCTTAAATAAAAGTTTTACCTTTAAGCTGCTAATTTCATATGTACGCCATGAAAAAGATATTTTTTACATCAATATTTATTATTTCAGCTGTTTTTAGTCTTTCCGCACAGACTGAGAAGGAGATAAAAGCTGAAATAAAACATGTTACAGTTTTCCCCGACAGGGCCCAGATTGATCAGGAAACTTCTGTTTCTCTCATCCCGGGAAAAAGCATTCTGAAACTTTCGGGTCTTTCGCCACACATTGATGTGCAAAGCATTCAGGTTAAAGGCTATGGAGAATTTACGATCCTTTCCGTCAATCATCAGAATAATTATCTGCAAAATCTGGAAGATTCCCCGGAAGTAAAAAGTATCAGAAGTCAGATTGAGGCTCTCCAGCTTAAAGTCGAAGATGAAAATGCTGCCAAAAGCATCCTCAGGGAAAAAGAGGCTTTTCTTGTTGCTAACAGGGCCATCCTGGTTAAGGAAACAACATTTACTCTCGAGCAATTTAAAAATGTTATGGACCTCTATACCAATAACATGGATCAAATCATTATGACAACATTAAAAAAAGAAAGGCTGATAAAAGATTATGAGAAACAGATTACGGCACTTCAGCAACAGATAGCCAACAAATTAGGCACACAACAACTTCCCTCCGGTGAAATTCTGGTTTCTGTTACATCGGAAAAACAGGTTTCAGGAAAACTTACATTCAGTTACGTGGTAGCTAACGCGGGTTGGTATCCTTCATATGACATCAGGGTCGATGATATAAAAAATCCGGTTGCAATTTTTTATAAAGCGAATGTTTTTCAGAATACAGGTGTTGAATGGAAAGATGTTAAACTGAGTTTCTCAAATGCCACGCCATGGGTGGCAGGGGATATTCCGGTTTTAAATCCCTGGTTTATTGATTATTATAATCCTGCACCAATTTTGATCAGAGGAATTGCATCAGGAATTAAACGAAGTGAAGCTCCCGTGATGATGGAAATGGCTGCCAATGATAAGAAAATGGAGGAAAAAGCAATGGAAGCAGTTCCGGTATCGATTCAAAAGCAGATTGGAGAAACAACGATCACATTCGACATTGCTGTTCCTTACACAGTTCCTTCAGATGGAAAAGTTCAGACTGTAGAAATACAGCGAATTACGGCCCCTGCTGATTACAAGTATATTACTTTGCCAAAGTTATCACCACTGGCTTATCTGACAGCAAATATTACTGACTGGGCAAAATTAAGTCTTCAGACTGGTGAGGCAACCCTCTATTTTGAGAATTCATTTGTAGGAAAATCAACCCTTAATGTTAACCAGTTAACAGATACCCTGACACTCTCGCTGGGAACGGATAACAGCATCCTGGTAAAAAGGGAGAAACGGAAAGATTTTACCAGCAAGAAGGTTATTGGAACAAACAGGACCGGGACCTATTCATATCTTCTTACTTTAAGGAATAATAAAACAAATCCAATTAAAATCACTCTGAAAGATCAGATCCCGGTTTCATCAAACAGTGGTATTAGTGTTGACCCCATTGAATTATCAGGAGGCAGGCATAATGAACAGACCGGTGAAATAAAGTGGGATCTTGAAATAAAACCGCAGGAAACCAAGCAGATTGTGTTTACATATTCTGTCAAATATCCGAAAGACAAAACTGTAGTTCTTGAATAAGTCAATAATTATCTGTCTATGAATTTTCTGGGAAATCTCATCTGGTTAATATTTGGTGGTTTAATCATAGCAATTGAGTACTTCATCGGAAGTCTTATACTTATGATAACCATTGTCGGCATTCCTTTCGGAATTCAGACACTCAAAATGGCTTCACTTTCTCTATGGCCAATTGGCAGGGATACGGTTGTTCATTCAAGAGCTTCCGGTTGTCTTTATATTATTATGAATGTTATATGGCTGCTTACAGGTGGTTTATGGATAGCTGCTACTCACGCCATATTAGGAGTTCTTCTATGTATAACAATAATCGGTATCCCCTTTGGTTTGCAGCATTTTAAACTTACGGCAATTGCTTTGTCACCATTTGGCAGGGACATTGTAAAAAAATGATTGGGAGAGAGGGAGAATGTGTGAGGGAGGCTTCACCTGGCCCTGATAACTCCTCTTTCTGATTTTCTGATGAATTCCAGAATATAATCCCGGTCCTGTGAAGGTTTGAATTCTTTTTCCACATATTCCAGAGCCTGTGAAAAATTCATCCCATTCTGATAAATTGCTCTGTAAATTTTATGAATTTCGTCAATACGCTCCTTTTCAAACCCTCGTCTTGTCAGTCCAACTGAATTTAATCCGAGGTAAGATAGTGGGTCGCGGTCAGCTTTGATAAAGGGAGGAACATCTATCCGAACCTTTGCACCTCCACCTATAATAACATGAGCTCCGATATGGGTGAACTGATGAACCATGGTACCTGCACTGAGAATAGCCCATTCGTCAACCGTCACTTCACCGGCCAGTGCAGTGGAATTCCCGATAATACAGTTGTTCCCGATAGCACAGTCGTGACCGATATGAGAATAAGCCATTAAAAGACAACCGTTTCCAATAACAGTTTTACCAACAGCCGCAGTACCCCGGTTTACTGTAGCACCCTCCCTTATAGTTGTGTTGTCCCCAATTTCAACGGTTGACTCCTCCCCTCTGAACTTAAGATCCTGAGGGATTCCGGAAACAACTGAAGAGGGGAATATTCTGCATTCCCTTCCGATTCTGGCTCCATCCATGATAGTTGCACTGGGGCCAACCCATGTTCCTTCACCAATAGTAACATTACCTGCGATATATGCAAAAGGTTCCAAAGTAACATCTTTACCTATTTTTGCATCAGGATGGATAAAAGCTAATTTTGATATCATTAAACTATTATTTGTTTTTTACTACTTGAGCAGTCATTTCGCCTTCCAATACGAGTTTGTTCCCTACAAATGCCTGACCAAACATTGTAGCTATTCCTCTTCGCATAACATCGGCCAATTCCATTTTAAGTATCACTGTATCTCCCGGAACTACTTTATGTTTAAACTTAAGCTTGTCGATTTTAAGAAAATAGGTTGAATACTTTTCCGGTTCTTCAACATTATTCAGAATAAGTAACCCACCTGTCTGTGCCAGGGCTTCAATTAACATGACGCCCGGCATAATAGGTTCATCAGGGAAATGACCCTGAAAAAAAGATTCATTGAATGTGACATTTTTGATACCTACAATTGAGGATTCATCAAGAGAAATTATTTTATCAACCATCAGAAAAGGAAACCTGTGTGGTAGTCGCTTCTTAATTTCTTCAACAGTAAAGACAGGAGGTTGAGATGAGTCATATACAGGAATATTATGTTTTGAAAGAGTTTTTTTCATCTCCTGCCTGATGATTCTTGCCAGGCGTGTATTGGCATAATGGCCAGGGCGTGTGGCAACAATCTTACCTTTTATAGGGTGGCCCACAAGGGCGATGTCACCTATAATGTCGAGGAGCTTATGACGTGCAGGTTCATTTGGGTAGCGTAATTCGGTATTATTAAGTATCCCTGCTGTATGTGTGCTGATACCGGGCCGGTTAAAAAGTTTGGCAATACGATCTATTTCAGACTGTTCAACCTCTTTTTCGAGAATTACAATAGCATTATCGAGATCGCCACCGTGAATAAGTCCCTTATTAAATAATGGCTCCAGTTCATGAAAAAAAACAAATGTGCGGCTTTTGCATATATTCTCTTCGAAGTCTTCAATTGAATCAAGGATCGAATACTGGTTTCCCAGAATCTTGGAATTATAATCAATAAGAACATTTACACTGAAATGATCATCGGGATAAACTATAAGATCCACGCCGTGTTCTTCGTCAGAGAAGGTGATCTTTTGTTTGACTATAAAATAATTTCTGTCTTCTTTCTGATCAACGATCCCTGCTTCCTTAATCGCCTCTACAAACTTCCATGCAGAACCACCCATAACCGGTGCTTCGGGTCCATTTAACTCAATCAGGGCATTATCAACACGTAAACCATGCAATGCGGCCATAACATGTTCAATAGTTGTTACAGAAGCATTGTTTTGCACAAGAGTTGTTCCCCTCGAAGTATCAGTGACATGTTCAGCAAGTGCATCAATTACAGGTTTCCCTGGAAGGTCCACTCTGCAAAATTTATAACCATGATTTACCGGAGCCGGTTTAAATGTAATTGTTGCATTATTTCCTGAATGCAGCCCCTTTCCGGTCAGGCTTGTTTCTTTTGCAAGCGTTCTTTGTTTTTCACTCATCAATGTTAAAATTAAATTAAATTCCTGTTACAAAACAAATAAAAATATTTCGAACAATCCAGAAATTTATCCTTTAACTGAATTTATTACAACCAATTCAATCCTGACATTATAACAAAACTACTTCTTTTTCAGAGAGTCAATCTCTTTTTCCAGTGAATCAATCTTTAGCTTTAGATCAGGTAATTTTTTAAAAATAACTGAAGATTTGAGATACTGTTTAATCTCGATTGCCGGAGAACCGAGAATTACGGTATTTTCTTCTTTAACATCTCCAAGAATTCCACCCTGTGCTCCGATTTTTGTCCCGTTTGCAATTTTAATATGGCCGGCAATTCCAACCTGCCCTCCAAACATACAGTTTTTCCCCACTTTTGTCGATCCTGCAATACCTGTTTGCGCAGCCATAACAGTATTCTCTCCCACCTCAACATTATGCCCTATCATAATGAGATTATCAAGCTTAACACCTTTCCGTATTATTGTAGAGCCCATAGTTGCCCTGTCGATTGTAACATTGGATCCAATTTCAACATTGTCTTCAAGGATTACATTCCCAAGTTGAGGGATCTTCATGTATTCGTTCTCTGATTGGGGTGCAAATCCGAATCCATCACTCCCGATTACTGTTCCGGCATGAATGATGCAACCTTCACCGACAAGACAATCATGATATATCTTTACTCCGGGATTAATAGTACAATTGTTCCCAAGCTTAGTGTTGTCTCCAATATAAACATGCGGGTAAACAGAGCATCCATCACCTATAACACAATTCTCACCTATATAGGCATATGGCCCGATGAAAACATCAGAACCGATTTTAGCCGTGGCTTCAATAATTGCGGTTGCATGAATTCCTTTTTTCCTTGGCCTTGCCTGATCGACGAGCCGAAGCAGAGAAGCAAATGCCTCATATGCATTTTCCACTTTAATGAGTGTAGCATCGACCTTACCTGATGGTATAAAACTTTTATTAACAAGAACAATAGAAGACTTTGTATCGTATAAATAGTGTTCATATTTCGGATTGGCCAGGAATGACAAAGCTCCAGTCTGCCCCTCTTCTATTTTAGCAATAGTATTCACTTTGATACCGGGGTCGCCTTCTATTTCACCTTTTAAAAATCTGGCAATTGTTGCGGCAGTAAATTCCATAATATTTAAATTTAAGTTATCGACATTCTTTTGGATAGCAAAGGAAGTATTTAGTTACTCTTTCTAAGAGGAACCGGTGGTCAAACATATCTGAAACAGTTGAAATTTCAGCAGTTTTTCCACTCTTAAGCAGTATTTTAACTTCAGGTGTGTCAGGTGTATAAGCCAGATTTGAAATACTACTGGTAAAAACATAATAGTCTTCCAAGCCTGGGCCTATAGTAATCAATTTGCCGGCCCTGGTACTGAGTTCATTTACTCTTTTCACAGGGAACGGGTCATTCTGCAACTCAATGGCATAAAGATCTCTTCGTAACAACCTGCCAGACAAATCTGAAAGGACCTTATCGGAATGATCGGCCCAGTATTTGGCTGAAATCAGAATATCCGTATCATCAAGCCTTGTAAAATTTGATGCAATCAGTCCGGGTGTAGATTTTCCGTCATTTGTGAGGTCGGAATGACCAATGTTATTGTATAAAAAGAATCTGAGAGCCGGAGTGGTAAAGAGTTCATGCCCTTTATTAGCAAGTTCTTTTGCCCGTTTAAGTATTTTTACCAGCAGACTTTCGGAAGAGAGCACCGTCTTATGCATATAAACCTGCCAGTACATCAGGCGACGGGCAATCAGGAATTTTTCAAGTGAATAGATCCCTTTTTCATCCACAACCAGTCTATCGTCCACAACATTAAGCATCCTTATTATCCTGTCCGATCCAACAGATCCCTCAATAACTCCGGTGAAAAAACTATCCCTTCTCAGATAATCAAGCCGGTCCATATCCATCTGACCTGAAATCAGCTCATGCAAAAATTTTCTGGAGTAAGTCCCTCTGAAGATTTCAATTGCCATATTAAGCTTTCCGGTATATATCTCGTTCAGCTTTCTCATCAGGAGAAGAGAAAGATCCTCGTGTGAGATTCCGCTGATTATGGAATTTTCAAGAGCATGCGAAAATGGACCATGTCCAACATCATGCAGAAGTATTGCAATAAAAACAGCTTCTTCTTCCGAGGGTGAAATTATAACTCCCTTGCTTCTAAGCGTGGAGATTGCCATATTCATCAGGTGCAAAGCTCCCAGTCCGTGCTGAAACCTGCTATGATTGGCTCCGGGATATACAAAACTCGTTAATCCCAGTTGTTTTATATTCCTTAACCTCTGGAACCAAGGATGTTCAATGAGGTCAAAAACAAAATCTCCCGGGATGCTAATAAAACCATAAACAGGATCATTAATTATTTTTCGCTTATTAGTCAGATAAACCACCTGGAAATTTTTATCTACAAAAATAGGAATTAGTTTTACAATGTAGTTATTCCATTATCAATTCATCGTGTTCTTAATTGAACTATATTTCTGTTTAATTAAAGTTAAAAAAATCAAATAAATGGAATATTTGGATTCAATTAAGGGTCTATATGTTGTTCCTTCTCTGATCCTGAAAAAAATTATCAGAATGAAGATCTATGAAAATTGAAATTCAGAATCTTAATCAAATATATCCTAATGGTAATCACGCCCTTAAGAATATCAATCTTGAGTTCGGAACTGGGATGTTCGGTTTGTTGGGTCCAAATGGAGCAGGCAAGTCAAGTCTTATGAGGATATTGGTAACCCTTATGAAGCCGACTTCAGGCCTGGTAAAAGTAGATGGACAGGATATTCAAAAACACAGAAGAGAACTCAGAAGCATGCTTGGGTATCTGCCCCAGGATTTCAGGTTTTTTACAGCACTTAAGACCTGGGAGTTCCTTGATTATGCGGGCTCACTTGCCGGTTTAAAAAACAGAAAGGAAAGAATGTCAGAGGTCGATAGATTGCTTGATCAGGTCGGACTCCTTGAAGCACGTGACAGGCGGGCAAACAAGTTATCCGGTGGTATGAAACGTCGTTTAGGTATTGCACAGGCTCTAATAGGTAATCCAAAGATCATAATTGTTGATGAACCCACAACGGGACTGGATCCTGATGAGAGGATAAAATTCAGAAATGTACTTTCCCAGTTAAGTCAGCATGAAGTAATAATCATCCTGTCAACTCATATTGTCGGGGATATTTCTTCTACCTGTCAGGGAATGGCACTTCTTAACAGGGGAGAATTGGTTTACTATGGTTCTCCGGAGAACCTGGTCAAACATGCTGAAGGTCATGTCTTTAAACTTAATCTGACCCCATATGAATATGAAAAGGTAAAAGAAATTTACAATGTAATTTCCACTATACCCAATGAGACAGGCTGGGAAGTTCAGATTGTTTCAGATGATCCGCCTGATTATAATGCAATCAGTATTGACCCTGACATTGAACATGCCTATGTGTATTTTATGGAGCAAAAATTACGGGCCAGTTTAATTGATTAACGAAAATAAAAAAGAATATGGCATCTCTGTCGAATATCAAAACAGTTGCCAGGTACGAGGCTAAGACTCTCAGGCGGAGTTGGTTTTTCCGTCTTTTCTCCATTGGTTCCCTGTTTATCATAATACTTATGGACATCGGTATGTTCTCACCTGTCGGAAACGAAGGGTGGGAAGTAATATCGATCCCTTCTTCTCTCCCGCTTATTAATCTTTACCTTCTTAACATTGCCCAGGCAATTGTGGTAATTTTTCTGGCAGCTGATTTCCTTAAGCGTGACAAAAAACTGGATACCAATGAAGTCCTGTATACCAGGTCGATGTCAAATTTTGAATATGTTATTGGAAAATCGTGGGGAATTCTCAGGTTGTTCCTGAGTCTGAACCTATTGATTCTTGCAATATGTCTGGTAATTAATATCATTTCAAAGAGTATGTCTGTAAATATTACTTCATACTTCTATTATCTTCTCATCATCAGTTTACCGACAATTATTTTCAGCCTGGGATTGTCTTTCACCCTGATGTCGTTATTAAAAAACCAGGCAGTTACTTTTCTTATTCTTCTCGGTTATGCTGCTCTGGATATTTTCTATCTCTACTTCAGAGCAGGATCGATTTTCGACTATATGGCTTTCGGACTTCCTTTATTTAAATCAGGCATTATCGGATTTGATAATTTAAGTGTTATAATCAACCAGAGACTTATCTATCTTTTCTTGGGCCTGTCCCTGATAATGGCAACAATTTTATTATTCAAACGATTACCACAATCCAGAGTTCACAGAATCCTTACTATAATATTATTGTTCGTCTTTATGACCGGTTCGTTAATCTGTTCCCTAAATACCTACTCAACGTACAGAAAAGGATTAACCGACAAAAGACTGGTAATAGAAACAAACAGAGAGTTTGAAAATAAAAAATTTGCCAGTATAACTGATGCATCCCTGGAATTTATTCATAAAGGAAATTCATTTGAGGCAACCGCAGATTTGAAAATTTCAAATGACAATAGTGATCCCATCAGTCAATATTACTTTTCCCTCAATCCTTCTCTGATAGTTACAAAAATATCTTCACACGGGATAGATCTGAATTTCAAAAGAATAAATCATATTATCGAAATAAACCCTGGAAAGCTCCTTAATCCTGGTGATAGTGATAAGGTAGAGTTAGTTTATTCAGGAAGTATAAACGAATCATTCTGTTATCCAAATTATAGTGATAATATCAAGGAGAATCCATATAGAATTTCAATGGTTAATGTGAATAAACGGCAGGCTTTCCTTACCAAGGATTATGTTCTGCTTACACCTGAGACTCACTGGTATCCGGTTGCCGGGCTCAATTACTATCCGTCTAATCCTGCCCAGATAAAGATTGATTTTACTAATTATTCCCTTAAAGTAAAAAGTGAAAATAATCTGCTGCCAGTTTCCCAGGGCAAAATGAGTAAAGAGAATGGATACTATATATTTAAGCCTGAATCTCCTCTTACAGGTCTGACTCTTGCAATAGGTAATTATCAGACTGACAAAATCAAGGTTGATTCGGTTGAATACATTTCATATCATTTCCCCGGAAATGATTATTATAAGAAAGACCTGGAAGCAATTAAAGACACTTTACCTTTGCTTGTTTCGGGTCTGATGAAAGATCTTGAGTCAAACTTCTCAACAAAGTATCCTTTCAAAACACTTAGTATGCTTGAGGTCCCTGTTCAATTTCATTCTTACCCGAAGGAAAGCACTCAAACACGGGCAGAAGTACAGCCATCGATGGTTCTGCTTCCCGAAAGACTTTCCACGCTGAACCAGGCCGGTTTCTTTAAGCAATTCAAACAGCAGAAGAAAAGGATGACACGCAATGGGCAGGTTATTACAGATAAAGAACTAGAGGTAAGGATCTTTAATAGTTTCATGAGAAGCACCTTCATAAGTGGTGAGAATTTCAGGTTTATTAACGGGGTTGCTGCAAATGAACCTACGCGGTATCTTTTGGGTCCAAGCTTCTACTTTTTCAAAAATAATTTCTATTCGTCAGAATATCCGGTTATTAATGCAATTTTCGAATCTCATCTTCAGAAAGTTAATTCTCCGGGCATGTCTGGTTTTCAGGCTATGTCTGGCACTCTTTCTGAAAATGACAGAGCTAATCTCATCCTGAAAAATCTGAGCTTTAAAGATCTACTGGCAAAAAATCCTAAAGGCGATACTTTAAAAACTGTTTTGACCATTAAGGGTGACTATTTCTTTAACCTTATCAGATCTAAGACGGGCATTGATGAATTTAAGGATTGGTTTGTCAAATACATTGATGATCACAGGTTTAAAAGAGTGGATATTTTAAAATTCAATAATGAAATTAAAAATAGGTTCGGCTTTGAGTTTTATCCTTATCTGTTTGATTGGTTCAATGGAAAGGAACAACCCGGATTCCTGTTCACAAATCTGGTGGCAAACGAAATTGTAATCAATGAAAGATCAAGATATCAGGTCACCTTTGTTGCATCCAATCAGGAAGCCACGGGTGGGTTATTTAATATATCATTTCGCACCGGAGGCGGACGTGGTACCGGAGGCGGTGGACGTGGAGGCGGAGGTTTTGGAGGTGGTGGTTTTGGGGGTGGTGGAGGAACGTTCCAGGTAGCTGTGCAGGGACGTGGTCAGATATCGGTACAGGGAAGGGGAATGGAAGCGGCCGACATATCAAAAATTGTTTATTTAGGGCCGCATGAGACGAAAAAAGTCGGCATTGTCCTTGATGCCCAGCCCAGAGCAATGATGATAAATACTCTCTTTGCAAAAAACATTCCGGGTGAAATCACACTTCCAATTGATGAAATAATTAAGTCGAAAGATGTTATAAGGGAATTCTCGGGAGAAGATATAATCTCTTCAGATCCGGCGGCTCCTGATCAATTTAGTATAATAGTTGACAACGAAGATGCCGGTTTTAAAGTCAGTAAACAGAACACTGAGAACAGACTGAAAAAACTACTTGGAATTCAAAAAAAGAAAGGGACAAGTTATCAGCAGGTAAGTCTGATGAATATTCCATCATACTGGCAACCTGTTGTCCAGTCAGCATTTTATGGAAAATATATCCGTTCTGCAGTTTATGCAAAAAGCGGTAAAGGAGACAAGACCCTTACATGGATTACTTCTATCGACAAACCAGGTTATTACGATATTTTCTGTTTTATAGGTAAAACTGCTGATCGGATGATGATCAGAGCAGGAGGTTTCGGAGGAGGTGCAAGAACGGGTGGAGCACAGGGACCAGGTGGGGCCGGAGGCCAGGGAAGAGAAGGAGGCGGACCGCCTTCCCAGCCATATAAAGAATTCCACTATCGGATTTATCATGATGGAGGAAGTGAGGAGATATCTCTTGAATATGAAAATGCTGAGAACGGATGGAACAAACTAGGCACTTATTACCTCAAAGCCGACACCGCGAAAGTTGTTCTTTCAAATCTCTCAACCGGAAGGGCCGTTATTGGAGATGCCATAAAATGGATAAGACAGAAGTAAGTTAAAAGTAAAAAGTAAAAAGTAAAAAGGCGAAAGGCCAGAAGGTTTAAGATAAAAGACAAAAGTAGGGACATGCCATGGCATGTCCATTGTTCAAACAAAAGTAAAAAGTTGATAGTAAAATCAGGATTTAAATAAGAATAGAATGGAAAAACAATTCAACAGGAAAAACCGAATTATCCTTTTAATAGTCGTACTGATGAATCTATTGATATTCAAAGGATTCTCACAGACCGGAGTTACTCTGGAACAGGCTCTCTCTACAGCTGAATCAAATAGTCCGACTATATTAAAGACAAGGCTTAGCCTTATCAGGAGTCAGGAAAACCTTAATGCCCAGAATGATGCACTAAAATCAAAATTTGCTTTGTCAGTAAATCCTTTAACTTATTCACAGGATAGGGCGTTCAATAGCAGTTTTTCTGATTTTAACACTACGAAGGATGTGCAGAGTTCCGGTTCATTTACAGTTGTCCAGCCTTTTTTACCTACTGATGCTACTATTACGCTGAGTGACAATTTTAGTTATACCAATAACATCTATAATGCAAAATTCCCAACTGCCGGGGTAGCTTATAATAATGATCTTTCAATTCAGTTAAATCAGCCTTTATTCACTTACAACCATACCAAGCTCAATCTTAAAACGCTCCAGTTGCAACTTGAGACTGCCCAGCTTAACTATGCAATACAACATCTGACAATGGAACAAAGCGTTTCCCAGGCATTTTATGCGGTTTATCAGGCGCAGCAAAGCATGGATATTTCAAACCAGGCTTATCAGGACATGATGAAAAGTTATGAAATAACAAAGAATAAAGCTGATGCCGGAATTTCAGCCCAGTCAGAAAAATTTCAGGCAGAGTTGAACCTTGCAACAACCAGGTCAGATTATGAAAACAAGCAGGTTGCTTTTGAAAATTCCAAGGATGCTTTTAAAAACCTGATAGGTATGAGCCTGTATGATGATATTATTGTAATACCAAACATCACGGTTGATACTACTGTTAAAATCGATATAGCATTTGCCATTGATCAGGGGCTCGCGACAAGGATGGAAATCAGAGAAAGTCAGATAAACATTGAAACATCACAGCTTAATCTTATTCAGACTAAGGCACTTAATGAATTCCATGGAAACCTTGCCCTTTCATTTGGATATAATGGAAATAATAAATATTTAAAAGATATTTATAATGACCCAAAAAATAATGAAAATGTGTCATTGTCGTTTCAGATTCCTGTCTGGGATTGGGGAGAAGAAAAAGCTAGAATAAAGGCAAGTGAAGCAACTATTGAGTCAAATAAAATTGATCTCGGGGTAGAACAGAACAGTATAATCTTAGCTATAAGACAGAGTTACAGAAATCTTAAAAATCTCATAAATCAGATAGTAATCGCACGTCAGTCGGTCAATAATGCGCAACTAACTTACGACTTAAACCTTGAAAAGTATAAAAACGGGGACCTGACGGGAATGGATCTGAGTATTTATGAGAACCAGCTCTCTCAAAACAAGCTCAATTACACAAATTCTTTAATATCATATAAACTCGAACTACTGAATTTAAAAATACTGACACTTTACGATTTTGAGAAGAAACAACCTGTTATCCCTGTGAAGACATTAAAATATTAAAAATAAATAACATATGAAAAAAAGTTTATTCATAATAATAGCTATGGCTTTTGCGGCTATCAGCTGCAATAACAAGAATCAGAATCTTAATGCCGATGTTGAAATTCCTGTTTCTGTACAGGATGCCACTCTAAAATCAATTGAAGAATATGTTAATACATCGGGAACAGCTTTTCCGATAGGTCAGATTCTGGTAAAATCGGAAATCACAGCAAACTATTTTCTTGAAAAAAATCCACGAACAGGAAAAGCATGGCAGTTAAATGATAAAGTCAAAACCGGTGATCTGATTGCCAGATTGGAGGATCAGCAATATATCAATGATATAAAACTTGAAACCACCCAGCTTAATCTCGAACTCACGGAGAGCGAGCTCAAAAAACAGGAATCATTATATGAAAAGGGAGGTGTTACGCTTTTTGATCTTAAAACAGCAGGAATCAATAGGGCGAATGCCAAGTCGGCACTGGTAAGTGCAAATCTTTCGATGGCAAAAACCAGGATTATTGCTCCTATAGACGGCGTAATAGTTGAGTTACCATATTACACTCAGGGGACCAGGGTTAATACGGGTTCAGATATGGTCGAAATAATGGATTACCAGATGATGTATATGAATGTACAGTTACCTGAGAAATATGTCTCAGTAATAAAACCTGATGAGGTAGTCAAGTTGACAAATTATACTATTCCAAAGGACACCTTAATCGGGAATGTAACCCAACTATCACCTGCGATAAATGCCGATACAAGAACTTTCCCCGGAACAATACTGATACATAATCCAAAATATCAACTATTGCCGGGGATGTTCGTCAAAGCAGATATTGTAATAACCCATAAAGACTCCGTTATTGTAATACCTAAAAGTATAATTCTGGCACGGCAGAGAGGTAAAACTATCTTCGTTATCGATCGTGGGGGATTAGCTTCTGAACGGATAATTAAGACCGGTATTGAGAACCTGACTGATGTTGAAGTAACCGGAGGTCTGTCAAAGAACGAACGCTTTGTAACCGTTGGTTTTGAAACGCTGAGCACCAGGTCAAAGGTTAAAATAGTTAAATAAAAATCATGAACAGGATTGCCCAATTTGCTGTAAAATACCCGGTTACTGTTTTAATGCTTGTACTCGGTATAGTCCTCCTTGGGGTGATATCTCTTGGAAAACTGGGAACTGATCTCTTCCCAAACCTGAACAATCCGAAGATATATATTCAGCTCACGGCCGGAGAAAAACCACCGGAAGAAATCGAAAAAAACTATGTTGAACAGATAGAATCGCTCTGCATGAGACAGAGTGATGTCATCAAGGTATCGTCTGTATCTCAGGTTGGTACAGCAGAAATAACGGTTGAATATAACTGGAACAAAGATATGGACGAGGCCTTTCTCGACTTGCAGAAGGCACTAAACTCATTCAGCCAGAATTCAGATCTCACAGAGTTTGATATTTCCCAATACGATCCTAATGCTTCACCTGTAATGATCGTGGGATTAAAGAATAAGGCAATTACTGACATGGATGAATTAAGGAAAATTGCAGAAAACTATATCCGGAACGAACTTATCAGAATTGAAGGCATAGCAGATGTAAAACTTACTGGCCAGGAAGAGAGCCAGGTTGTAATTGAAACCAATAAATATATACTTGAATCTTTTGGATTGACCTCAGACGCAATTGCAGTACAGATAGCAAATTATAACAAGAATGTATCCGGAGGTTCTATAGTTGACCTGGGGCTTAAATATGTAGTCAAAGGGGTAAGTGTAATGAGTAATTTAACAGATCTTGAGAACATAGTAATCGGTTTCAAACAGGCTTCCTCCCAGACAGTAACAACAACCGGAAGCACAACCGCAACTTCTTCAACAGATAAAGTTCCTGTATATCTTCGCGATGTCGCAACCATAAAATATGAAAACAAAGATCCTCAAAATATTATCACTCTTAATGGAGAACGCTGTATAGGTCTGTCAATTTACAAAGAACCCAAATTTAACACCGTTGAAGCCGTTAAGAACCTTAATAATGCTTTTGGCACTCTTGCAAAAGCTCTTCCCGGATATGAATTCATAGTTGTAAAGGATCAGGGAAAATACATTGACAATGCCATCAAAGAGGTAAAAAATTCCGGGCTTATCGGCATTTCCCTTGCAATGATTGTTCTGTATGTTTTTCTTCGAAGGATAGGAACAACGATGGTGGTCAGTGTTGCCATACCTATTTCTATAATAGCAACCTTCAACCTTATGTATTTTAATCACCTGACATTAAATATTATGACTTTGGGAGGGCTGGCACTCGGGGCCGGCAGGCTGGTCGATGATGCGATTGTCGTACTCGAAAATATTACCAGAAACAGAGATGAAGGAATGTCATTACGCGAGGCGGCAATCGTTGGTACCGGACAGGTCGGAGGAGCCATCACAGCTTCTACAATAACGACTATAGTTGTCTTCCTGCCAATTGTTTATCTCAGGGGAGCTTCCGGTGAAATGTTCAAGGACCAGGCCTGGACGGTGGCTTTTGCCCTGATCTCATCTTTATTTGTTGCAATGCTCGTCATCCCAATGCTGGTAAACACCCTTTTTCGTGAAAAGAAAAGCCAGAATGTTCAGCTAAGCAGCCCGATGCAATTCAGATGGTATCCAAAGTTTCTTTCAAAAATCATCGAAAAGAGATTGATTGTAATCATCCTTTCCATTCTGTTTATGGGATTAGCAGTACTTCTCATACCAAAACTTGGAAGTGAATATATGCCAAAATCAGCTTCATCCGAATTTACTATTGGATTGAAACTTCCGGAAGGGACAAATCTTGAACGTACTCAAAGCACAATCAAGGAAATAGAAGGAACTGTCAATGAACTTCTTGGTAACAAAATAAGAATGATTTACAGCCAGGCAGGCGGGGATATAAATACAACAACTACTCAATCGGCAACTTCCACAAATGAGAATGTTGCAAATATTAAAATATTTCTTAAAAATGAATATTCATCTGTGACGGAAGAAGCTATCAGAACAGTTGAGAAATACCTTAAAACCATTCCTGATCTTGAGATAAGCTTTTCCCAGGAAGAATCAGAACTGCAGACTACTTTGGGTACCAGCGAAGCCCCATTTGTTGTTGAAGTAAAAGGGCAAGACTATACAGAAATCGAAAAGATAATTAATGAATCAAAAACGGTGCTTCAGAATAACAGAGGTCTATATAATATTACAACTTCCCTTGATGAGGGAACCCCCGAAATAGAGGTAGCGGTTGACAGGTTTAAGACCAGTTATTATAATGTTTCTGTAACCAGTGTAATAAGCCAGATACAAAGTTATCTCTCCGGAGCTTCTGCAGGCACGATGGAAAAGGAAGGCGAAGAGAAAGATATTGTTATTAAGCTCGGAGATCTTTCCCTGCATCAGCTTGAAGATCTCCTTATAACTGCAGGATCAGTAAAAGTACCATTGAGTTCATTAGCCACAATTAAAAAAGTTATATCTCCCAGAGAAATTACCCGGCAGGATCAGAGCAGGACAAGCTATATATACGCCATGGTTAATAAATCAAAGCCTTTTGATAAGGTCATTAAAGATGCCAGAGAAATGTTGAGTTCAGTTCCATTACCGGCTAACTATAGAATTCAAATAACAGGTGAGGAATTGATGAGAAAAGAATCAATGTCTAATCTGACATTCGCTTTGATTCTGTCAATTATTTTGGTATTTATGGTACTGGCAGCTGAATTTGAGTCAATAATTCAACCTTTTGTTATTTTATTGACAATACCACTTGCTGCTGTCGGTACTATTCTGACATTCTTCGTGCTGGGAAAAAGCCTCAATATGATGGCATATATAGGCATTATAATGCTTGGAGGAATTGCTGTAAGTAATGCAATTATTCTTATTGACCGCATTAATCAGCTGCGTCAGACCGGATTAAACAAAAAAGACTCAATAATAACAGCAGGATCGCAGAGAATCAGACCTATCTTAATGACAAGTCTCACAACAATATTTGCGCTTCTACCACTTACAATCGGTATCGGAGAAAGTGCATCACTCAGATCTCCAATGGCGCTTGCAGTGATTGGCGGACTGGTTACATCAACTATCCTCACTCTGATAGTGATACCCTGTGTATATTGGGTTTTTGATTCCTTCACTGATTTAATCACAAGAAAAAAAACCAGTGAATGAATAGTTTATTTATGATGACAAAGACCGGTAAATAAAATGAATTTCATTATTAAGAGAAAAGTGCTGATTTGTATGTTCTTTATCGGGCTTACATTGCTTGGCTATGTTTCCTATAAGAGACTCCCGATAGAACTTTTTCCTAATTCTCAGCTTCCTACTCTCATTGTTCAGGTTACGACATCTCTTGAGCTGGATCCGAATTATATTGAAAGCAAGGCAATAGTTCCACTAGAAGGTGCAATTGGTACTCTTGAAGGCATTGAAAAGATTGAATCAAACATTAATTCCCGCTCCGGGACGATAATCCTTTATTACAATCAGAGAGCCAATATGAAATATGCCAACCTGAAACTACAGGAAAAGATAAATTCAGTTAAGGCAACTCTGCCGGTTGTGTTCAAAATTACCGTGGTAAAAATTGATCTCACACAGATTACCAGCCAGTTCATGGAATTACAGATCAGAGGTGAAGGAGGAATAGACAGGATCCGCAACATAACGGATAAAGAAATATCACCTGAACTTCAGAATATTACTGGTATAGCGGGTGTTCAGATTTATGGAGGTCAGCAAAAATCTATTGAGGTCAGGCTAAATGAAAAAGCATGCAAAGCTTACGGGATAACCATGGCACAGGTCACGAACCTTCTGAACAATAATGGCAAGGATAAAACTTTTGTCGGATCGGTGAAAGAGGGAACCAATAAATTTTTTGTAAATGTGACATCTGAATATACTGATGTTAAAGACATCGGGAATATTATTGTGAAACCAAACGGTTCCGTAACCCTGAAAGACATTGCCGACATTATTTTTGGGGTTAAAGAGCAGACCTCATACAGCAGGGTCGATGGGCTTGATGCAGTGACAATTACTCTGGTAAACGATAATCAGGTCAACTTGATCGATCTTTCACACAAAACACTTGATGTGGTTAAGACGCTGAATGATAATCTGAAATCCGAAGGTGTTGAAATAGTTGTTCAGAACAATAATGCCGAAATTATGGAGAACAACTTAAACCAGATAATTCATCTGGCTGTCATCGGAGGTTTACTCGCGGTACTTATATTATGGTTCTTTTTACGTAATATCCGCCTGGTTTTTATAATTGCACTTTCAATTCCTATCTCGGTTTATGCAGCTTTTAACTTTTTTTATGCATATAATATCTCAATAAACAGTCTGACACTTGTTGGAATGGCTCTTGCCATTGGTATGCTTGTGGATAATTCGGTGGTTGTCCTGGAGAATATTTACCGTCTTGTCAGCCAGGGTGTGGATATAGATACAGCTGTTAAGCAGGGAACGAGTGAGGTATGGAGATCAATCGTTGCGGCAACTTTAACGACTATAACCGTTTTCCTTCCCTTTCTTTTCTCCGACAACTTCATGATCAAAATTATCGGCAAGAATATAGGTGTTTCAATTGTCTCAACCCTGATCATTTCATTATCCGTTGCTCTGCTTCTTATCCCGATGGCAGCACATTTTATTCTTAAATTGGCGAAGGTATCGGATTTGGGAATATTTAAAAAGCTTTCAATACATAACCGGCTCATTCAGGGGTATTATCTCACCCTAAAAGCCAGTATGAGGAATCCGGCAGGTACTATAATAGGAACACTCGTAGTGTTCTTTGCTGCACTTCTTATCAGTCTTAGTTTAAGTGTATCTTCAACAAAGGAAGTTGAGACTTCAAGTTTCAGACTTTCTGTTACAATGCCTTCCGGATCAACGCTTGAAAAGACAGACGCCTTTGTTACCGAAATTGAACATGCTCTTAGCGGAATACCGGAAAAAGGAGATATAGTAAGCAGGGTGGAGGAAACTGATGCAACAATGACTATAAACCTTGCTGAAAAATGGGATAAGATAAGCAAAAGGTCCCTTCCGGAAATTAAAAATGATATTCTTGAAAAAGTCAGAAACCTTAGGACAGGAGAAATCGAAATGGATGAGATTTCTTCCGGTGGGGGCTATACCGGAGCAGCCGGAGGAGCCGGAGCGGTAAATCCCGGTGCAAACTTTATGAACCTTCTGGGTATTGGAACAACCACCGAAAGTGTCATTATAAAAGGGCAGAATTTCGACCAGATGAAAAACATTTCAGATGACATTAAGGCAGCCATTCAAAATCTGTCAACAATTAGCAGTGTGAATGTTAATGTTCAGGACAATACCCCTGAAGTACATTTAAAGTTTGATATGGATTATATTGGACGTAATAATTTCACTCTGGACAATATATCTTCAGCGCTTTCCACCTTTGGGAAAGAATATTCTTCAGGTGCAACTTTTTTACAGGGGACCGAAACATACGATATAACACTGAAATATGCTGATGAATCTGGGAAGGTCAAGGTAAACACGGACAAGACAATTGATGATCTTAAAAACCTCGAGGTGACAGGAAGCAATTCCAATTTAATGGAAATACAGGAGTTATCAAATATTGTATTCTCATCCGGTATGGGTAACATCCACAGGGAAAACCGGGAAAAAAAGATTACAGTCACATATAGCTTCAATTCAGATATAATAAGCTCAAAAGATCTGCTGGAAGGTGCAAGAGCCGAAATTGAAGCAATAGTTTCAGGTATCAATATACCTTCAGGAATAGCTGTGGAAGTCGTTCATGAAGAGGACCCGTTAAAAGATTTCTATTGGCTTATCGGAATGGCATTCCTTCTTATTTATATGATCCTTGCATCGGTTTTTGAATCACTTTCAACCCCGGTGGTTCTGATGTTCAGTATACCACTTGCAGCATTGGGCTCGCTTATTGCACTTATTCTTACAAACAATTCTCTCCTTAATGCCAATACACTTATCGGATTCCTTATACTTCTCGGTGTGGTTGTAAACAATGGGATTCTCCTTATCGATTACACCAATATTTTAAGGAAGAGAGGCTACAGACGCTCACGCGCTTTAATGACTGCTGGCATTGCACGGGTCAGACCTATTCTGATCACTGCATCAACAACTGTAATAGCCCTTTTCCCACTGGCTTTGGGAAAGTCTGAATTTGTCGCTTCCATCGGTGCTGCATTTGCAATTACTGTCATCGGAGGCCTGACTCTGAGTACAATGCTAACACTCATATTTATTCCGACCTTTTATTCTGGTCTCGAAAATTCTCTTCAATGGATCTACTCACTCAATTGGAAAACAAAGATTATCCAAATCACAATATTTGCTTTACTTATACTTTTGATATATAGTTTTATTGATCAATTTCTCTGGAAATTAATCACAACAATACTCTCCTTAATCCTTGTACCTGCAGGTACCTGGTTCTTTATCAATACCCTGAGGAAGGCAAGAGAGACTGTAATATCTCCTGATGAACCTATAAATATTTATGTTCAGAGTCTTGTTAAAATATATGATAGGGACAGCCATCTTCTGAGAGAATGGAATGGTGGTGCTAAAATCAGGGAAAGGCTGGGTCTTGCAAAAAACTACACATCATGGAGTGATATGAACCATCTGACCTGGCAACTTCCATTAATAGGGTTTGTTATCTATTTTACATATTTTTATCTGAAAAGCGGCTTCTGGATTTTTGTCTTCAGTATATGTATCTGGTTTTCTCTTCTTGGTATCTGGATCCCTTTCAAAAAATTACTGACAAATTTTGCATCATCAGGAAGAAAGAAAATATATACCAGGATCCTGAAAATTCTTGATGGACTGATATTCTGGCTCATACCATTGGGCAATATTTATCTCTTTCAGATAAGGTGGCATAATATAGTAATTGTGCTTATACTGGGAGTCCTCTGGTTTTCCGGCCTTATAATTTACAAGACAGGAATTAAAATGAGTTCTGAGAATATAGACATCTATCGCCTCGCAGGCAGGTTTAAAAATATCCGTAAGAATTTCTATAAGATAGTTGCCGCAATACCATTGATAGGCAGAAAGAAGAAGCCTTTCAAAGCTTTAAGTTGTGTCTCATTGAATATCGGTAACGGCATGTTCGGCCTTCTTGGACCAAACGGTGCAGGCAAAACGACCCTTATGCGAATTATATGCGGTATCCTTGAGCAGAGTTACGGTAAAGTCTGGATAAATGGAATGGATACTCAAAACAAGAGAGAAGAGCTGCAGGGACTCATCGGATACCTTCCCCAGGAGTTTGGAAGTTATGAGAACATGACAGCCCATGAATATCTTCACTACCAGGCTATGCTTAAGAATATTATTGATGTTAAGACACGGGAGGATAGAGTCACCTATGTCCTTAAAGCTGTTCATCTGGAAGACCGCAGACATGAAAAAATAAGTTCATATTCAGGTGGAATGAAGCAAAGAATGGGAATAGCACAAATATTGCTTCACCTGCCTCGTATACTGGTTGTTGATGAACCAACAGCCGGTCTCGATCCCAGAGAAAGGATCAGGTTCAGAAATCTTCTTGTAGAACTTAGTCGTGACAGGGTGGTTATATTCTCTACCCACATTATTGAAGATGTTTCGAGCTCCTGCTACCAGGTTGCTGTGCTTAATAAGGGGCTTCTGATGTATCTGGGTAAACCTATTGATATGACAAAAGAAGCGGAAGGACATGTATGGCAATTCAATATTCCTACCCAGGACTTTGCTGGTTTTATTGAGAGTCAACTGGTTGTACATCATATGTCCGAAGGAGAAAAAGTCAGAGTAAGATGTATTTCTGAAGATAAGCCCCATCAGGATGCAATTAGTGTGACTCCAAATCTTGAGGACGCTTATTTGTGGCTTCTCAGAAAAAAAGACAGAACAACCTCTTAGAATAAACAGGTTAATATCAATATAATGAAAGGCACAAGATTATATAATAATTACATCCTTATTTATAAAATGATCATCTATAATTTACGGATCATCTTTGCAAATAAGTTCATCTGGTTTCTTGCCGGATCAGTTTTGTTCTATATCGGACTTTCAATAATTTATGTGTTCTCAAATGACGTTTCAAAAATGGGGGATCTGTATGGAATTTTTCTTTTCTCAGGGGTCCTTTTAGTCTTTTATCCTTCTGTTTTTGGAATTCAGAATGATCAGGATGCCCGAACTATTGAAATATTATTTGGAATACCTAACTACAGGTACAAAGTCTGGCTCGTAAGAATTGTACTCATATTTATTATTGCTTCCCTCATCATGCTTGTTTTTACATTATTATCTTCTTTTTTTATTGTTAAATTCCGTATTGCAAATATGACATTGCAGGTAATGTTGCCTGTTATTTTTCTTGGAGTAATGGCTTTTATGCTTTCTACTATTATCAGAAATGGAAATGGAACAGCTGTTGTCATGATAGCATTCGGGCTGATATTTCTGATTCTAAGTGAGTCATTGAATAAAAGCCAATGGAACGTGTTCCTTAATCCATTTAACATGCCACTTGATATAAATGAGACAACATGGGCAATTATTATTTTTAAAAACCGTATAGTCCTGATTACCGGATCTATCATTTTTTTACTTGTGGCTCTTTACAATCTTCAGAAGCGGGAAAAATTTATGTAATTTCATTCAGACTTCTTTCCGGATTTGGGCTTTAGCCCAATTTTTTGCTAATATTCAAATGGATTTTCCTTACTGAAATCAGGTCTGTAGCTCAGATTGCTCTCAATATCCTGAACCCATCCATTTCTGAAGCCCAGATCTTCCATAGCCTCAATAACAGCCTCATATTCTGCTTTGTAAATCGGACGGTTAAGCACTGAATGATTTCTAACCTGTGTTGTAGGATGGTATTGTGACATGATTGAAAGATGAACACCCGGCGACAATTCTTCAGCTAATGAACGTAAAACACTTATGCTTTCCTGGACATGACCTGGTAAAACAAGATGTCTTACAAGAAGGCCATTTTCTGCCAAATCGTTATCATTTATCGAGAGAGTTGACCCTTTTTGATAGTACATTTCTTTAATTGCTTTCTGTGCTAATACCGGGTAATCTGAAGCATCTGAATACTCTGATGCAATTTCCCGGGTAACATATTTATAATCGGGCAGATATACATCAATCAATCCGGAAAGACTGCGGATGGTTTCAGGTTTATCATAACTATTTGTATTGTATACTGTTATTGGCCTGAGGCCCCGGCTGTTAAGCCCTTTTATTATTGCCTTTACCTGTGGTACTACATGAGAAGGAGAAACAAAACCAACAGCCGGTATGCCTTTCGATAGTATTTGCACTATTTGATCCAGGACTGGTTCCAGTTCCATTTCAGTACTTCGGATTACCGATCCGGGTTGGCTGATTTCATGATTCTGACAATAAATACAATGAAGATTACATCCTGTAAAAAAGATATTACAAATACCATTTGTCCCGCTTATGACAGGCTCTTCGCCCCTGTGGATACAGATAGATGCAATATTCAAACCTGCATCCGTTCTGCAATATCCGGTTCCCCCTTCAAACCTGTTTACCCGGCACTCCCTTGGACATAACGTACAATTCTCAAGAATTAACCTGCCATTTCTGTCATATATATCCGCTTGTTTCACAGTGCTCACTGAAAAATAGATCTGTTCCCGGTTAGTTTTAAGCCGTATGCAAAGATCGAAATGTTTCCTGATTTTCAAGCTACGTATTTGAACCACAAGCATAATACTTCAATATTAATGTCGATTATTTTGGTGATTTAATATAAATATATACCTTTGCCACAGAATTGAGGGGTGTTTGAGACCTAGGGGACCAGAGTCCCCTATTTTGTTATCGGTTTTTGGAAAATGATTGAAAAACATAAAATACAGGGATTAGTCGAAGAGTTCATAAATGGAACCGGACTTTTTCTGGTTGCTGTAAAAGTAAGCAGTTCGAACCGGATCACTGTACTTGCCGATAAAAATGAAGGTATAACAATAGATGAGTGTGCTGCAATACACCGGCATATTGATAAAGGTCTCGACCGTGATAAAGAGGATTTTGAATTGCAGGTATCCTCACCTGGGCTGGATGCTTCTTTTGGAGTTATTGAACAATATTTCAAAAATGAAGGAAAAAAAGTTGAGGTTGTTGACAATGAAGGATCAAAATTTGCAGGGAAACTTAAGAATGTTACGGCTGGGGGATTTGAACTTGAGGCTGAAATAAAAGTTAAGGGAAGAACAAAAGAATTGAAGGATGTTTCTTTCAATTTTGAACAGATAAAATCTACTAGAGTTATTTTGACAATTAAATAATAATAAGAGGTTTACACCAGATGGAAAATGTTAATTTAATCGACACTTTTTCGGAATTCAAGGAGCTGAAAAATATTGACCGTCCTACAATGATGAGCGTTCTTGAAGATGTCTTCAGAAGTATGCTTGCAAAGAAATACGGTTCAGCAGATAATTTCGACATTATTGTCAATATCGATAAAGGTGACTTTGAAATATGGAGGAACAGGGTTGTGGTAGAAGACAAGGAGTTGACAGATCCTGTTATGCAGATACCTCTTTCAAAGGCCAAAGAGATTGATGAAGATTATGAAGTCGGAGAAGAAGTTTCTGATGAGGTCAAGTTTCTTGACTTTGGAAGAAGAGCTATTTTATCTCTAAGACAAAACCTTACTGCACGAATTCTCGATCTGGAGAAAAATAACATCTATATCAAATACAAAGACAGGATCGGTGAAATAGTTACCGGAGAAGTTTACCAGGTATGGAAGAGAGAAATACTTGTTCTTGATGATGATGGGAATGAACTTATTCTGCCTAAAAGCGAACAGATTCCTTCTGACCATTTCCGTAAAGGAGATTCAATAAGGGCTGTAGTTATAAAGGTTGAAATGAGAAACAATACACCTTTTATCATCATAAGCCGTACCTCACCGGTATTCCTGGAAAGATTATTTGAACTTGAAGTTCCTGAAATATTTGATGGTCTGATTACTATTAAAAACATTGTAAGGGTACCAGGGGAACGCGCCAAAGTAGCTGTTGAATCCTACGATGAGAGAATTGATCCGGTTGGAGCATGCGTTGGTATGAAAGGATCAAGGATACATGGTATAGTCAGGGAATTACGCAACGAAAACATAGATGTTATCAATTATACTTCTAACAATCAGCTCTTTATACAGAGAGCACTGAGTCCTGCAAAGATTACCTCTATCAAACTGGTTGAAGAGACAAAGCGGGCAGAAATATATCTGAAACCTAATGAAGTATCTCTTGCAATTGGTAAAGGTGGCCTGAATATTAAACTGGCAAGTCAGCTTACCGGGTATGAAATTGATGTTTACAGGGAACCAGGTGGAGAAGATGAGGAAGATGTTAATCTTGAGGAATTTGAAGATGAAATTGAAGACTGGATCATAGAAGAGCTCAAAGCAATTGGTTGCGATACTGCAAGAAGCGTTCTGAACCTTTCAATCAGCGACCTTGTTAAGAGAACTGATCTTGAAGAGGAAACTGTTAAAGAGGTTGTTAATATTCTCAGGGCAGAATTTGAATAAAATACAAATATAAACTACTCACAATCAGTTTTTTTGAAGTTTTAATAAAGGCAAGTTATATTTATGACAGAAGATATTAAGGTTACCAGATTAAGTAAAGCTGCCCGCGAATTTAACGTGGGAATATCCACAATTGTGGAATTCCTTCACAAAAAAGGGTTTGATCTTGATCCCAACCCAAATACTAAACTTCCGCATGAAGCTTATATTTTGCTTGTAAAAGAATACAGTACAGATATCAGTGTAAAAAAGGAGTCTGAAAAACTCATCCTTAAAGATCTCCACAGAAAGAAGGAATCTGTTTCTATTGGTGATTTTTCAGAAAAGATTGAGATTGAAGATTCTGAAAGGGATGATGAGGTTCTTGTCAAAGATTCTTCAGGAGTTAAGAAAGCTGTAGACGTTAAAACTGAAATCAAAAAACCTGATATAAAACTTGTAGGTAAAATTGATCTTGAAAAGTCAGTAAAGCCAAAGGATGAAAAAATTGCAGCACCCAAAGAGGAACCGGTACAAAAACCTGCTCCAAGTCCGGTTGAAACTGAAAAGACTGAAAAGAACAAAACCCTGATAGAAAAGGAAACACATGTTACTCCGGATCTTGCTGAAGAAAATAAATCTAAATCAAATATTGATCTTCATATTGTCGGGAAAATCGATCTCGATACAATTGCTAAAGATATTAAACCAGTAAAAAAAGAGGAACAGAAAGAGAAGCCAAAAGTCTCAGCGAAAGAGAAAAGCAAAGAAAAGGATATTCTTAAACAGGGAGCGATTAAAGCTAGCGGACGGAAAGAAACTGAAACTATAGAGGAGAAGACCCCTGAGCCACCAATTGAAGAGTTTTTAATCGAAGACATTATAGAGGAAGTTATAATTCCAGAACCCGAAGAGGATATTATTTCTCTATATAAAACTGATTTTAAAAAACTGGTGGGACCAAGGGTTGTCGGGAAAATAGACCTGCCAGCGGAAGAAAAAAAGAAAGCTACTCCATTTCAGCCAGTCAGAGTCAGCAGCGATTCCGATTTCAGAAGGAAGAAGCGTAGGAAGAGAATATTGAAAGAAAAAGAGGGAACACCTGTAGTTAAACCATTTGCAACTGATAAAAAAGAAAAAACAAGCGCTAAGAAGGTCGTGAAAAAAAGACCTGTCAGGGCTGAAGTAAATGAAGAAGAGGTTCAAAAGCAGATAAAAGAGACCCTGGCAAGGCTAACGACAAAAGGTAAATCAAAGGGTTCAAGATACCGCCGGGAAAAAAGGGAGGCTATTAGTCAAAAGCACCAGGAGGTTGTTGACCAGCAGGAACTCGATAAGAATATTCTGAAGGTTACGGAGTTTGTTTCAGTCAATGAGCTTGCATCAATGATGAGTATCCCTGTAACGGATATCATTTCTACATGTATGAACCTTGGGCTTTTTGTCTCCATTAACCAGCGCCTGGATGCTGAAACGATGGCTCTTCTTGCGGATGAATTTGGTTTCAAAGTTGAATTTGTCAGTGCAGAATTGCAGGAAGCAGTACGTGAAGAGGCTGATGAAGCAGTAGATCTCAAACCAAGACCTCCTATCGTTACCGTGATGGGTCATGTTGACCATGGCAAAACAAAGTTGCTTGATTATATCCGGAATACCAATGTGATTGCGGGTGAAGCCGGAGGTATTACCCAGCATATCGGTGCATATGGAGTCATACTCGAGGACGGACGCCAGATAACATTCCTCGATACTCCGGGTCATGAAGCGTTTACTGCAATGCGTGCCCGTGGTGCACAAATAACTGACATTGCAATTATTGTAGTTGCTGCTGACGATGGAGTTATGCCTCAAACTAAAGAAGCAATCAATCATGCTTCAGCAGCAGGAGTCCCTATAATATTCGCAATCAATAAAATTGATAAGCCGACTTCAAATCCTGATAAGATCAAAGAGTCTCTTGCAAATATGAATTACCTGGTTGAAGATTGGGGAGGCAAGTATCAATCACAGGAAATTTCGGCTAAAAGCGGACTCAATATTGATCTTCTTCTCGATAAAATTCTTCTTGAAGCAGAGATGCTAGAGCTAAAAGCCAATCCCGACAAACCGGCTATCGGAACAGTTATTGAATCTTCTCTCGATAAGGGCAGGGGATTTACAGCAACTGTACTGGTCAAAGCCGGAACGCTCAGAATTGGAGATATTATGCTGGCGGGAAGCTGCTTTGGACATATTAAAGCCATGTACAACGAAAGAGGAAATAAGGTTGATGTAGTCGGTCCGGCCACTCCTACCCTAATCCTGGGATTAAATGGTGCACCACAGGCTGGCGACAAATTTAATGTTATGGAGAGCGATCGTGAGGCAAAAGATATTGCAACAAAAAGGGCACAACTCCAGAGGGAACAGGGTCTGCGTACTCAGAAACACATTACACTTGATGAAATAGGCCGAAGAATTGCTATCGGTAATTTCCAGGAACTTAATATTATAGTAAAAGGTGATGTCGATGGTTCAGTAGAGGCTTTGAGTGACTCACTAATTAAACTCTCAACCCCTGAGATCCAGCTTAACATCATTCATAAAGCTGTCGGACAGATTTCTGAATCAGATGTTCTCCTGGCTGCAGCTTCGAACGCCATTATAGTCGGGTTTCAGGTAAGGCCATCCTTAAGTGCCAGAAAACTTGCTGAAAAAGAGGAGATTGATGTACGTCTCTATTCAATTATCTATAATGCAATTGAGGAAATCAGATCCGCAATGGAAGGTATGCTAATGCCTGAAGTCAGAGAAGAGATTGTCGCAACTCTTGAAATACGTGATATATTCAAGGTCACAAAAGTTGGAACAGTTGCAGGATGTTATGTTAAAGAGGGTAAAATTACCAGGAATACCAAAATCAGGATAATTCGCGATGGTATTGTAATTTATACCGGTGAACTAGGATCACTCAAACGCTTTAAAGATGACGTAAAAGAAGTAGTTGGCGGATATGAATGTGGACTTAATATCCACAATTTCAACGATATAAAAGTGGGTGATATAGTTGAAGGTTATCAGGAATTCGAAGTCAAGAAAACACTTTAATACTTTAAATATTTAACCACCCCGTCATTACCCTTCGGGTATGAGCCTACGCGCAACCTGGCTCCTTCACTAAAATATCCCACCGGGCTATTTTTAAACGTTCGGCCCCCTTTCAAAAGGAGGGAAAACTATTATATATGATATTATAACTTTCTCCTCCTTGACAAGGAGAGCCTGCCCCGCTTTAGCGGGGAGTACCCCGAAGGGGGGAGGTTGTTGAAAAGGATTTACAACATTGCCTTATATTTTTCCGGCGATAGAAGGTCATTAATCTCTGAAGGATTACTGATTAAGATTTTAATCATCCATCCATTGCCATAAGGATCCTTATTTACAACTGCCGGTGACTCCTCAATTGCAGGATTCACTTCAAGGATTTCTCCACTCACCGGCATAAACATATCTGAAACAGTTTTAACAGCTTCGATAGTACCAAACACCTCTTGGGTTTTAAGTGTTTCACCGACTGTTTCGATCTCAATGAAAACGATATCTCCTAACTCACCCTGCGCAAAATCAGTAACTCCGACATAACCCATGTTTCCTTCTACGCGAAGCCACTCATGGTCCTTAGTATACAATAAATCAACAGGAACGTTCATATTTGAGATAGTTTTAAATAATTATTTGAATTCAATTCAACCTTCTGTCCGGTCAGCCAAAAATAAAGATTTTTTTGTTTATCCAAGGTGATAAACCTCTTTTTTTGGATATGGATTTTCCCACCTCACATCAAGATTATTAACTATTTTTAAACATTCTTTGAAGATCCCTTGATAACCATCTCTGTCTTAATGACTATTGTTTGGTAAGGAAGATTATATATTTTTTCGAGACGGTCAGTAAGTAGCTTTACCGCTTCTCCTCCTATTATATAACCATCTTTTCTGTTTATCCCTATTTGTAGATTCTGAGGTCCCGACAAATGGACAATATCCTTGCACCCAACTCTAAATAAGCAACTTACAAAAATGATGGATAATATGAATTTGAACGATTTCATTGTCTCAATGTTTCGTGTTTCTTGGGTGGTGAGTTTTATTTTACTAAAACCTTATACCCCCATGGCTCAAGCCTAAGCGAATCCGCAAACGGAAGCGTGTTCTTTTGTCCTGAAAAATAATCCTTGTATTCACCACCAAGATTTTCGACTTCAGGTTTGAATGCCACATTCTTTTTGCTCAGATTAAGGAACACAACAACCCGGTTTTCTTCTTTCTCCCTGTAAAACGCAAATATCTTATTTTCTTTATTGGTTTTTATAGAATCCATTTTACCACCAAAATCTCCGTTCCATAGGGCCCTGTTTTCCTTTTTCATTTTTATTAGTCTGGTATAGAACCGGGTCATTTTGCAGGTATCCCATTTAATTGTATCTCTTACAAAGAATTTAAGGCTTTTATTGAGGCAGACCTCCTGCCCACTGTACAGAAGAGGAACTCCCTGTGTCGTAAAGATAAAGACAGCGAAGGCATTCTGAGCCTCTCCCATTCTTGAATTGATTGTGCCATTCCATGAATTTTCATCATGGTTATCCATAAAAACCATTCTGTAGACATTGGACGGAAATATGGATCTCTCTTTTATGTAATACTTTCTGAGACTCTTCACACTATCTTTCCTCTGGGCTATCCGGTTCATCACATGGTGCAATTCCCAGGCATAGTTCATATCAAATCCTTTCTCAAGGAATCCTGTCTGATCCTCATTTTCAGCAAGTAACAGTACAGGCTTTATTTTATAAAGTTCAGTCCTGGCTCTTTCCCAGAATTCTTTTGGGGTATTATGCGGGTGGTCGACACGGAAACCATCAACCCCCATATTCACCCAGAATTTCATAGCTTCTATCATATAATCCTGAAGTTCCTTTTTTGACCAGTCGAGTTGGATAACATCAGTCCAGTCGTAAGGTGCAATGAATTTCACCAGAGAGTCTTTTTTGTACCAGTCAGGGTGCTTGGTAGCAAGTACATTATCCCATGAAGTATGATTTGGAACCCAGTCGAGCATTACGTGCATACCTAAGTCATGGGCATTATTGATAACTGCTTTAAAATCATCAATAGTTCCGAATTCAGGATTGACATCCATAAAATCTTTCACTGAATAATAACTGCCAAGTTGGCCTTTCCTGTTAAGAACGCCTATCGGGAAGGTTGGCATAAACCATAATACGTCAACACCAAGCGCTTTCAACCGTGGAAGATGCTTCGCAAAAGCATTAAACGTCCCTTCGTCAGTGTACTGCCTTATATTGACTTCATATAGTACAGAATTCTTTGACCATTCAGGGTGTACAACATCTGAAACAAAAGGTTTGACTTCCTTTTTACCTTTGAAAATCGAACATCCTGCTACTGTTAATACTATTGCCAGTAACAGTGTTACCAGACCTACAGGTAGTTTTTCCATAATCTGAATAATTAAGTTATTCTTTTATAAATATGTTTCTGATTAATAATAGCTTAAGAAAAAATGTTTACTGTCAAATTAAGAACAAGTTTCCCTGACGCTTTAATCTGATATTCCTTACCGGATATATCCAGCTTTAATGGTTTTCCTGAAATATTATTTACACTCACACAATCTTTAGTCACTGTGACCTCGAATAGTGAGCCACGAAAGCGTGCATGAAATGAATATGATCGCCAGTTTCCAGGAATAAGGGGATTAAGCAGTATCTTTCCATCAAGAATCCTCATCCCGCCAAATCCTTCAACGATAGCGAGCCATGCACCTGCCATGCTTGTAATATGCAACCCATCAGAGACTTCATTATTGTAGTCATCAAGATCCAACCTTGCAGTGCGAAGGTAAAGCTCGTAAGCTCTTTCGATATTTCCTATCCTTGAGGCGATTATTGAATGAATGCATGCTGACAATGACGATTCATGAACAGTCATTGGTTCATAAAAATCAAAATTACGTTTTATTGTCTCAGTATCAAACTGATCTTCAAAGAAGTATAATCCCTGCAGAACATCTGCCTGTTTAATAAAGCAGGATCTCAGTATCCTGTCCCACGACCAATGCTGATTGATTGGTCTTTCAGCAGATGGAATACTACTGGCCGGCAACAATTCTTTGTCAAGAAATCCATCCTGCTGAAGAAATATTTTACGCGTATTATCAACAGGAAAGTACATGTCTTTAATTAGATCTTTCCACCTAGTTGTTTCCTCAGAAAAGTTAAAATTTGTTTTTCTATATAGGACCAAGAGTTTATCCGGATTTTCCTTTTCCAGGATACCAATGTTTGTTAGTGCATAGGATAATGTCCATACAGCTAATAAATTAGTATACCAGTTGTTATTAACATTGTTCTCATACTCATTTGGACCTGTCACCCCCAATATCACATATTTCTTAAGATTTTCAGAAAAAGTTGTTCTCTGGCTCCAGAATCTTGAAATACCTATGAGCACTTCCAATCCATAATCTGCCATATAGTCCTGGTCCCCTGTATGCCTGATATAATTGTAAATAGCATAAGCAATTGCCCCGTTCCTGTGGATCTCTTCAAAGGTTATTTCCCACTCATTATGACACTCTTCCCCATTCATTGTTACCATAGGGTAAAGTGCAGCACCGTTCTTAAAACCAAGCTTTTCAGCGTTGGAAATACTTTTTTCAAGATGTTTATACCGGTATAGCAATAAATTCCTTCCAACTTTCTGATCTGCTGTTTTTAAAAAAAATGGCAGACCAAATGCTTCCGTATCCCAATATGTGCTTCCGCCATACTTCTCACCGGTAAATCCTTTTGGACCAATATTGAGACGCTCATCTTTCCCGGTATAAGTCTGGTTAAGATGGAAAATATTAAAGCGTATTGCCTGCTGAGCTGATATATCGCCTTCAATGACCACATCCGAAGTAGCCCATATCTTCTTCCATTCATTTTTATGGTTAAGAAAAAGTTCTTTATACCCTTTAGCTTTTACTCCTTTCAGACGAATTTTAATTTCGTCTGCTAAACCTTCTTTTATGATATTCAATGAAGAAAGAACCGAAACATACTTGTTCAGAACTATTTCCTCACCTTTCTTAATCCTAAAGGAGATGATGTATGCAATATATTTTGCTCTATTAATAATATCGGGTTTTACAGCAATGATCCCATTATTCCTCAGAAACTCAAAACACATTCCGGTTGCGATATGGAAATCTGTTTTCAAAGTTCTGGTTGTAATAACTCCAAAGTTTTCATTAATGTCTCTGCTAACCTCTACCCAGAATTTCTTACCATAATTAGCATCTTTATTCCTTACATCACCATTAATATAAACATTATAAGTAAGCGTCCCTTCAAAATCTAATGATCTGACTGCATATCTTATAATTCCAAGATCAGGTTCTGCCATGCTGAGGAATCTTCTGCTATTGATTTCAATTGTTTTGTTTCTTGAAACAGTTACTTTGAAGGATCTTTCAAGATAACCTTCTTTCATGTTAAGAATCCTCGAAAATGATATGATATTAGCTGTTGCCAGGTCAACAGCCTTCCCATTCACTGCGATATCTATGCCGATCCAATTTGGTGCATTAAGGACTTTCGCAAAATATTCAGGATAACCGTTTTTCCACCAACCCACCCTCGTTTTATCAGGGTAATATACGCCTGCAACATAACTTCCCTGCAAACTATCACCTGAATATTGCTCCTCAAAATTGGCTCTCTGTCCCATATAACCATTCCCTATCGAAAAGATACTTTCCGACTCCCTGTTCATTTCGGGGTGGAATCCATCTTCAATAATCAGCCACTCATCCTTTTTATAAAAGTTATTCATAACCTGATATCTTTTTCTATAGTTTGCAATTTTGCAAGATTCATCTCTTTTAATCCTGAAACAACAAAATGAGCCTTTGTTAAACCCTTAGCGGAACCAACACCGATACACATCATTCCGGCATTGAGTGCAGCCTGTACACCTGCAACTGCATCTTCAAATACAACACAATTTCCGGGTTCAACTCCTACCATGTTGGCAGCTTTTATTAAAACTTCCGGGTCAGGTTTTGCATTAGTTATAATGTTCCCGTCTGCCACTGCATCAAACATATCCAGGATTCCAACCCTGCTAAGGATCATTGGAGTATTTTTACTCGCCGATCCGATTGCTACACGGATATTTGCATTTCTGAGTTCATTAATAAACTCGATACACCCAGGGAGGATCTCATCCGGAGTCATTTTGCTTATATAATCCATATACCAGTTATTCTTAAGTGCAGCATATTCCTGTTTCTGCCTGTTGTTAAGTTTCCTGTTCCCAATTTCGAGGATTATCTCAAGTGAGGCCATCCGGCTGACTCCTTTAAGTCGTTCATTATCTGCTTCTGTAAAATGAATACCAAGTTGATCTGTCAGCCTTTTCCATGCCAGATAATGGTATCTGGCTGTATCAACAATTACTCCGTCAAGATCAAAAATACATGCACCTGTTAGCATCACAATTTTTTTGATTTTTTTTCATCCACGTCATTCACAAACAGAATAAGGATTGCAGCAATGAACATGGAAATACCTCCTGTTGCCAGGGCATAAATGCTCTCACCTTTAAACAGATCTCTTACAAGGAACCCGAGAATGCTTGCTGCCAGTATCTGTGGAATAACAATGAAGAAGTTAAAAATGCCCATATAGGTCCCCATCTTATTTACAGGCAATGATCCGGTCAATATCGCATATGGCATTGCCAGGATACTTGCCCAGGCAAGGCCGATCCCAAGCATTGAAAGTATCAACATTTCAGGGCTGTGAAACAGGATTATTGATATCAGGCCAAAACCTCCTGCAACCAGACTAACTGAATGAGTTATTCGTCTGTTTGTCCATCTTGCCAGGACAGGAAGAAGGAATGCAACAAGTGCAGCAAATCCGTTATAAACAGCAAAGAGTAAACCTACCCAGTTGGCACCCTGATTATAAAGATCACTTGTCGGGTCTTTTGTTCCATAAATGTGACTTGTCACTGCTGAAGTTGTATATATCCACATAGAAAAAAGAGCGAACCAGGAAAAAAACTGTACTACAGCCAGTTGTCCCATAGTTTTTGGCATGGTAAAGAGATCTCTTAAAACTATAACCATCCCACTGTTTGTATTCCCCCTTGAGATAAGTAATCCTGTAATTATCTGTACCAGCCCGAATATTCCGGCACCCACTGTAAGGATATATAGTTCCTTTCCCAAAGCATAAAAATAAATTAACAGGCTTGTTACCACTCCTGCTCCGATCCAGTATAGTCCTCTTTTTAAAAATGAACCACTACCCAAAGATATAACATCCTCCATCTCTGTATTATCTGCCTTGCTTTCCACTTCAGAAAAATCATTCAGTTCTTCCGGAGAGTATTCCTTGGTACTGAGCACTGTTAATAATACGGCAGAAATAAATACGGCTCCGCCGATATAAAATGATAGTTTAACGGATAATGGTATCTGACCCGCCGGAGCTGTATTCTGGACATTGAACCAGTTTGTAAGAACGTACGGCAATAATGAAGCAATAACAGCTCCGGTGCCTATAAAGAAGCTCTGTGTTGCAAAACCCGTTGTTCGTTGTTCTGAAGGCAGCATATCACCTACAAAAGCTCTGAACGGCTCCATTGATATATTTATCGATGCGTCCATGATCCAAAGCATTCCGGCAGCTATCCATAAAACAGGTGAGTTTGGCATAAAAATCAGCGCGAGAGATGCCAGGACAGCTCCCGTAAGAAAATATGGACGCCGGCGCCCTAACCTGTTCCATGTGTTATCACTCATATGTCCGATTATAGGCTGAATAATGAGTCCGGTGACAGGAGCGGCAATCCACAAAATCGGTATATTATCAACCTTAGCTCCAAGTGTTTCAAAAATCCTGCTGACGTTTGCATTTTGAAGAGCAAAACCAAACTGGATTCCAAGAAATCCAAAACTCATGTTCCATATCTTCCAGAATGTCAAACGTGGTTTTGATCTTTTCATATATCGTGATCAAATTTTAAGAATGAAAACAATAAAATCTATTGTTTCTATCCAAAAATAGAAAAAATGGTTCGATAAATGCTAGTTATATATCATTTATTTTAACGTGGATTTACTGATTTTCAGGCAGAAAGACCCGATTGGCTATGTTTCATTCGATTTCTGAAAAAGAAAAAAATTAATGCTCCAGCCAGGTTATTACTATTGAGCAAGTGTAAATTTGAGACTGAAACCGAAGTTAGTATTTGAAGTTGGAAATGTTGTGGCAACAAACGGATTATTCATGGTACGATCAACGAAGATCTGGAGATTAAATCTGTCACTTAAAACATAATCAGCAGTCGTTCCTAAAGTAAATACTCTCTGTCCTACAACAGGTTGATTAACATCCTCTACCAGTTTCCTTGCAAGTGTTTTATCATCGCGAATCGAAAGATCGAAACGTAAATTCAGATCGCTTTTCAGGGACCTTTGTACACCACCTGTTTTAAGAATTATCTTAACGTTATCGAATCGGTATCCCGCACCGAATACCAGTTCATTAATTCGTGCATCAGCAACCTCGTTGCTGATCATATTAAGAGTAACAGTGCGTGATTTTTTCCATTCAAACCGGGTTGTCAGGCTGTTTTTCCAGTTCATATCTACATTAATCAGAGGACTGAATTGTTCATTGATTGTCACAACATTTATTTCATATTGCTGAATAAAGTTATTCTGAAGGTCCCTGATACTGTTTATACCGCTGTCATCGATCTTATAATTCATATTTGTGGTAAATGAACCGATTTGATACGTACTTCTGTACTGATGCGTTAAGCTTATAGATCTGAATATACTTTGCACAAAATCAAATTTCGACAATCCGTCAAAAGTAATTCTCCAGTTTGGCATCATTCTTAAGGCAGAAGGGAATGTTTCAAGACCCACGGTATTGGGGCTTGATTTGGTATAAGCTGCAATGAATGCGGGTATCAAAACCTCACCTGATGTCTGTCCGTATCCGCTCTTATATGGACCTGAAATGGGAGCGCCGGTTGCAGGATCAATATCAGGGTTATAACCCGGATCTATCTTTTGTCTTTCTGCGGCTCTCCTTTCGGAAATAATAACCGTATTCTTCTTAAAAGCTTCAAAAGTAGGAGATACATAATCATTATTCTTTGAGATCTTTTCAAAAGCGGTTCCCCATGAAATAATAGAGATGGAGAAGTTTCCTGATATCATGCGGTTGCGTGTGCTGTCGGGAAAGTTACCATTATAATCAGCAATATAATATGAACTTACAGCCTCCTGATATCTTCTGTCGGCATTCAGATCAATTCTCAATCCGGGAAAAGGTTCAATAAGGCTTCGTAAGGAGAGGGTGTAACTATTATTGTATGTTGCAGGAGTATTGAGCAAGGTGTCTTTTGAAAGCCACCCGTTTGAAACTGCTTTATCAAAGAAGTTTTTATCACTATATCCCAGAATAAATGGCAATCCAGGGGCAAGTTTATTGTTAAAACTTGACATCCCAAGGTATTTTGTTTCAGGAATATAACCTGGAAGATATTGTCCCTGAGAGGATGTATAAGTCAAACTTACCGATCTTACTCCCATTATCGCTCTTATCAGATATTCACCTGTAACAGTAAGCGGATTCCTGCTTTTCTTAACCTTTCCTTCAATTATTACGCTTGCACCATCAACCTGTTGAGCCGCTGTGAAATTAACCTTGTTCTCATTGACAATTTCCATTTTGCCTTTAACCTCTTCACCATTTTTCCTGACAACCTTAACTTTTACATCTTTTGTTTTAAGATTATGATAAATAGATTTGACAACATTTGCTTTGAAGTTTACATTTTCCTTCGAATAAGTAACTGTTTTTAATTCAGCCTTCATTTTTTGAGCTGCCCCGGGTTGTGTATTATTTTCAATGCTTTTAAGAAACTTCAATTTACTATAGAGTGAAGACAGGTTTGCCATTGTTGTAAATGTCATCTCATTATGATTTTTAATCGAATTCCCCAGATTGATCTTCAAACTATCGGGGAAAAGAGGGCCGGCTAGCCAGGTATAATCTGCACTATACCGAGCATTGGCATTTATCCACGAAAGCAGAGGAAGCTTATTTACAGGAATTGTATAAGTAACATTAATAAAATGATTATAGTTAGTTGTTCTGCCACCATTCCTTAGGTTAACCAATACCGAATCGCGCCAGGCCCTGTAACTGCTGCTATACCTATTTTTGCCAACACCTCCGGGGGGTTCATCTATTCGTGCAAGGTTAGTAGCTGTAAAATCAAATTTCAACTGACGTGTTATATCATATTTAATATCATAAATCCTGGTCCATTCAAAATCCTTTTTGAAAGAAGGAGTAATTTTCAGGTAAGGATCGTTTATATCTCTTGTTATTAATTCATTATAAGATCGACTCAGATCGGTCCTGAATGAAAGGTTTTTTGGAAAAGTATAAAAGTTAAAGTCTTTAATAATTTTGAAAACAGGGGAATTCAGAAATCTTACATTCTTAAAAGGCATGATATTGGCAGGTTGTGCCTGAAAATCATAATTAATCCCTCCCCTCCAGTCTTTCTCAAGGTTAATTTCAGTATTGGTATTACTACTGAAGATTTCGTTGTAAGTATAGTTCACACTTAAGTTCGCAGGGTCCCATGCATGCGGCTTTTTACCTCGTTTTGTTATACCCGCATTGCTTATTGTAATTGTCTTCCTTCTTGAAAAATCTTCTGAAATAGATAATATTGAATCTCTGGTGGCTTGGTTTTTTGCTGCTTTTAAGGCATCTTTTAATAGAATATCGGGATCAAGAGGATCATATTGGGGTTTGATCCTGGTTTCGGAATAACCGATATAAACAGGAAGCCTTACTCCTAACTTTTCAGGAAAAAATTTCCCAAGTTCAATGTTGGATGAAATGTCATACTTCAATGTCTGATCCTTGCTTCTGTCATTCACTTTTTTGTCGATACTTCCCCATCCGGGAGTACTAAACTGACCAACCATATCAACAGTACCGAGATCGGCAAGACGAGCTTGAATATGTGTATTTGCAGCATATCCTCCGTTTTCAATAAAATCGTTCAGGCGTAGTTCATCAAACCACACTTCGCCATATTTTGGATTTCCGTCATCAGTTGCCTTGTTCCTAGTTTTAATAGGATTCCTCACCCCTATCATGATGACCTTCACATTACTCATGTTAGGGTTCCCGGAAACTGAAATCCGGGCTGTTCCATTTGTATATACAAAGACATCTGAGATGCTTAAAGAGGAACCGGGTAGTTGCATTTGGCGGTTGCGTTCCTGTTTAGCATCCTGTAACAAAGACAGATCTATGTCAAAACTGTTTTCTGTGGGCCACACCTTTGCCCTTTGATCATCTGAATTATTATCGTAATGACCTGGCGGAGTAAGTTTTAAAGGAAGTTCATATTCATAAAAATTCCCTTTATAATCCGAACCTATTCTGATAAATGCTGTCAGGTCATCGTCCTTCAATGGTTGTCCTATCATGGCTTCAGCGTGAACTTCCATCCGCAGTTTGCGGTATTGCCTTATATCGAGATTTACATCTTTGAATGCAGCACGAGCATCTCCATCTTCAAGATTCTGAACCTTAAGTACCATTGATTGTTCATTAAGCAGTCTCAATTGGGGATTTTGCGGGTCAGTAACTCTGTCAAATCCCGGAGGTAAAACATAATTAACAGGTACTTTACCCGAATTCTCCTCGATACTGACAGAACTTATTTCAAATGTCCCATCCGTAGCCTCAGGCGTTGTAACCCTTTCACTTCCTTCCATAAATGAAATATTGTATTTCCTCCATTCTGCACGCACAAGGTCCAGCGAAGCAAACCGCATAATAACAGGTTCTTTGAAACCTTTGAGAAACATTCTCATAAAGCGGATTGATTTAAAGTCTTGAATTGGACCAATGACCTTCTGATAATCAGTTATTGGAATCTGAAACTGATACCATTTTACCTTCGATTTTTTACCGTTGGCAAAAGTAGCTTCGTATTCAATCTCATCAACAACGTAATTTGAACCAACCTTTATATCTCCCGGACGAACACTGACCTTGTATTGATAATAACTTTCCGTTTCGCTTAATGTATTATCGCGATTGATGTCTTCCATATCCGGCAATGTTGACCCTGCAGTCGGATAAGATTCCTTCGACATCTCGGATGTAGGTGAGTTTCCTTCCTCTCCATTATACTTTTTATACCTGTTGAGAATACCCAGTTGCTGAGCATCATAATCCGATCCCCTGTAATAATGAAAATCATCTCCTGACGGATCCTTCAGAATCTCCTGGTAGGCCTCAGGACTTGTGATAAGCAATGATTTTTGAAGGTAATTCTTAAAAAAGGACTGTTCGTCCTGGTCCCCGAGTCCATCAAGTCCGACATCCTGATATAACCTCGATTCCGGAGCGTTGTCAAAGGCATTAACCACCGCCTGAATGGTCGGTACCCGACCCCAAGCTGTGGTATCAACATTTTTTACAACCGGAGAACCCGGTAGTCCATTCTCAAAACTTTTTCTTGAATCCCGCAAAATATCTTCTGAAATATCTCCAAGGTTTATATAAAGATCTCCCCCTTCCTGTTCCGGATTATCAACAAATGGATCCATTACCCAGAACTTAACATATTGAATGTTAGCAGCTTCGAAATCGGGGGTGAGCACTTCTCTCATTATTCCGCCCCATCTTGATTTAGGGTCGTTAAGTTTACCGCCGGAATTCATTCCCTGAGAATAAGAACCAGGGTCAGTATCATAGTTATAGGGGCCCTTTTCGTTAGGATAATATGCAAGGTTTAAAACGGTTATAGTGGCAGGAATTCCGCTGGCACTTTCTTTGTAAGGAAAGATTTCATTTTCATATATCTCTCTGACAAAATGACTCGATTGTTCATCAGGATTCTGCCTTATGTACTCCGGTGTTGATGATCCGTTACGTAAAAAGAGTGGGTCTATCACATACCAGGCTAATTTAGCCCGGTTAAATCCGCTTACAAGATTGTTATTGAACTTTGCTTCAGGAAAAAGCTGGTCCTGTCCCTGTGGGACACTTGCAATCGTCCATGCATTAAATGCTTTAAGGTCCAGAGGAATTTCACTGGCTTCAAAATCATCGATATATGAATTGCCTGCGCTGGATATTGCCTTTGAATGACCCGGAATCAGGTTAGCAAACTCACCGAAAAAGGAGAATGATGAAGGAGTTTTTGTGTTGAGAAGCGGAATCTTGTCGATAATCTTTGTAAGTAGTTGTGATTCTGTTTTATATGAAGCATTTAAACCCCAGATTGTATTTGAAATCGGTTCCTCTCCATAATTTACTTTTTGGGTATATGGTCTTTCTGTAAGGTGAAGTACTGTTCCACCGATATCGAATTTATCCGAAACTTTGTAATCGAGATGTGTGCCAACAAGCGTTTTGGTCTGGAATCCAAAAAACTGATTGTTCTCCAGTGAAACCTGAATAGGTGTTTGCGATTCAATAAGTGCACTGTTAATTATTCTCACAGTGCCCATATTATAATCAACTATATAATCAGTGTTTTCAGTAAGAGGTACTCCACCGGCAGTAACCTTAACTGAGCCTTGTGGTATACTCGTCGCATTTAGTCTGATTTCAGATCCGGATTCAGATGAGTAATGTCCTTTTAGCTTGAATTTGTCTTTTTCGGCCATCTGGCGGGCAACTGTCTGGGTTGAATCGTATAACTCCTGGAAAACATATTTGCCAGCCAGTGTAGGATCGACAATCATCTTCCTGAGATGGCTTCCGAAAGGCTCAATAAAGGGGAAAATAATTCTACCTCTGTCAGCTATAACAGTAACACCATCTATAAAATCGAAAAACCCGTCTGGTTGCCTGTCAAGCTGGGAATTCAGATTGTCGAGACCCATAACCTGCAGGAGTATCTTATCAGCCAGATTACCTTCAGGGATGTAGTTGATTGAATTACCTGTTTTATCATCCTGGTAAAGTACATTTAGCACAAAGTCTTTTTTATCCAGTTTCCCTGATCCGAGAGAATAAATGTTCTTCATCATCAGTTTCCAGGTAGGCAATTTTGGACTCAGAGAAGTACCTTTTAGCAGCTTAAGTACCAGAGTCTGCGGGGCTGTGATTCCATCTGTCGAAAACTCACCTACTTTAAACACCTGACCTGCAATCGTATATTCATAGGCAACAGCCAGAACCTCATCTGTATTTAAAGCCGTGTTAAGCGAAATATAACCCAGTTGTCTGTTAAAATAATACTCCCTTTCATCAAGTTTTCTGGCATTCTCAATCTTTTCAAAATCGCGTCCGATCTGAAATCCCGGATATAATGGACCAAATGCATTTGTAACCTGGTCAACGTTTCGGATTACTCTATATGACGTAGTGAGTTGTTCATACATTTTATTGGCATTATTGTCAGGGTATATCAAAGCACCTGGAATCGCCTGAAAAGCCGGTACTTTATTGAAAATATGATTTCTGCTCTCACCAAGGTCTACAAAAGCAACTATGTTCCTGTTGCTGGCATCTACAAAACTACTTGTCTTGTTGGTTACCCATACTTCGATCCGGTCAATGTTTATTCCTGAACTGACAATTGGCAGGTTCTTCAGTGCTTCATCATAAGTATCTCTGAAGTATTGTGAAATAAAAAAATGTTTGTTTGCCTCATAGCTATCGGCATACATTTCATAATCTGTCGATTGAGCGCCTCCCTTGGCCTCAATTACAGATGATTGTCCCTTTTGTTGCGAAAGAACTGTTGTGACTGTAAGCTTTCCAAATTGCATTTCTGTTTTAAGTCCGAACAGGCTATAGCTTCCTGTGATAAGAGTTCCGGTCAGAGGAAGAGTAACATCTCCGGCTTCAACTTTTTTAATTATTTCATCTTCCTTCCCGGCATATTGAAGTTTAGTCTTGTTTTCAAATTCAAACATTGCATCAGTGTTGTAATTCACACCAAGTTTCATTTTGTCACCAATTGTGCCTGTGACATTCATCTGAATCTTTTCCTTGAAATCGAATGTCGGAATTGTTCTGAGTTTTTCAGATAGTGTCGGGTTTTCGGTTTTTGAAATATTAATCCCGAAAATAAGTTCTGCAGACCCCTGAGGAATAATATTGATAGTGTTGCTGCCGAATATTTTATCAAATGCAGCACCTCCGATTTCTATTTGCGGAATCAGGTTTGATCTGTATCCGGCCTGGGTTCCTGAAATCCTCGCTTCCCAGTAGTCGCGCATCGCTTTGGCATATTCATATTTCCGGAATTCTTCCGGACTCATATGCACTGGTGTACGATAGTCAAAAGTTCCTATTTTCTCATAAAGGATATATTCATTTTTAACCGGATCATAAATTACGGAGGACTTTAAATTTGATGGTTTATCCAGGAAAAGAGGAGCCTTCTGTTTTGATTCCCAGGGATTTCCGGAATCATCTTTTAATTTTAGAATTGATTTGCGGGTTGTATCAGCTTTCCCACCTGTTAGCAAAGCAGTCTGACTGCTTGCTTCTGTGGACTTTATCAGAAAAGAAGCGAATAGTGCAAGATACGAAAATATCAGAATATTTTTATATGATATCCCTGATCCCAATCCGGCTTATATTCAGAATTACAAGTTTTTAAGCGCTCTCCTTATCAAATCCTCAACTGTCAGGTTTTTTTCTTCTCTGGCTATCTTCTCAAGGACTTTTAAGACGGAGCTTTTGGCAAATCCAAGCATTACTAATGCTGATAACGCTTCTTCACGCTTTGTATTGTCTGTAAAGGCAAATATTTCACCACCTCCGGCGTGTTTGCCAAGCTTATCTTTCAGGTCAACTATGATCCTTTGGGCCGTTTTTAATCCAATACCTTTAACACTTTTCAGAATATCTGCATCGGAGCCTAAAATTGCCTTTTCTATCTCCCCCGGACTAAGTGAAGAAAGCATCATCCTTGCAGTATTCGCTCCAACACCAGTAACAGAAATCAGTAACCTGAAAATATCCCGTTCCTCACCATCAGCAAATCCGAAGAGCTGGTGGCTGTCTTCTCTTATGACTTCATGAACAAGGACCTTGAATTCCTTTTTAGCTTCAAGTTTCGTAAAAGTAGATACCGAGATATTGATTAAATAGCCGATTCCACCAGTTTCCATTATCAGGAATGTCGGAGTGATCCGGGTAATATCTCCTTTAATATAATCTATCATAATTATGGTTCATGATTAAAAATATCCGGGGGGAGTTCATCAATACGGTCACTATGAATTTCAATATCCTGGTGTTTCAGGGGATTCCGGGATATTTCGGCATAAATCTGTCTGTTTCTAAAAATGTCGCAGGCAAGATAAATTGCCTGACGGAATGAATTTTCTGAGGCTTCACCTTTACCGGCAATAGCAAAAGCTGTTCCATGAACGGGCGATGTTCTGACAAAAGGTAATCCTGCAGTGAAATTAACTCCGGAATCAAATGATAGTGCTTTAAATGGAGTAAGCCCCTGATCATGGTACATTGCAAGGATCCCATCAAATTTTGTAAATGAACCTGCACCAAAAAATCCATCAGCCGGGAATGGTCCAAAGGTCAATATCCCTTCATTTTGAGCCTGTTGAATTGCAGGGCTGATTATTTCAACTTCTTCTGTTCCTAATAATGAGTTGTCACCTGCATGAGGATTTAGCCCAAGGACCGCTATCCTGGGTTTTCGGATTCCGAAGTCGAGGATGAGCGATTGATTCATCAGTCTTATTTTGCGAATGATGGTATCCACAGTTATCAATCCTGAAACTTTGCCTAGAGGAACATGATCAGTTGCGATACCAATTCTCATACTCTCACCTATCATAAACATAAGCGCTTCTTCTACACCTGCTACTGATTTCAGATAATCAGTATGCCCTTTAAAATGAAAATTTTCCGATTGAATATTTTGTTTATCTATTGGCGCTGTAATCAGAACATCAATCTTGCCATTTTTTAGATCTTCTACTGCTTTTTCGAGAGAAATAAGAGCAGCTTCCCCTCCCTGTTGAGTTGATTTACCAAGTTCGACCCTGATATTATCATCAAGACAATTAATCATGTTTGCCTTTTTCGAATGAGCTTCTTCAGCTGTCCTGATATTGTTAAAACTAAAGTTATTAACATTCAATGCTTTACGATGATAGGCTGCTACTTTAGGGGAACCATAAACCACAGGTGTACAAATGTCATTTATCATCGGATCGGAAAGAGCTTTTATAATAACCTCATATCCGATGCCATTAATATCTCCATGTGAGATACCGGCAATTATTGATTTCTTTTCCATATACTGTTATTAATACCTTATCAGTGCCTAGAGTTTGAAGTGCTAGAGTACTTATTAATCAGGTTATTTCTTTTCTGAATAGCTGGCTGCAATTCTTCTCAGGAATGTTGATAATAGCCTTAACCCTGATGCGGGTCCGTTTTTAATTCTGTAAAAATCATCCTTTTTCAGTATTTCTGTTCCGGCAATATCCATGTGCATTAAAGGGTATTCTGCAAACCGTTCAATGAATTTACCGGCGATAATAGCACCAGCTTCACGGCCTCCGATACTTTTAAGATCTGCAATATCAGACTTCAGCAATTCTCCGTATTCTTCCCATAAAGGTAATTCTGCAATTCTTTCATATACCTCATTACCACATTGTTCAAGCAGATCGATATATTTTCTGTCGGCGTTTGTCATCACAGCAATTGCCTGGTTTCCAAAAGTCATTGCTGCTGAGCCCGTAAGGGTTGCTATATCGATTATAAGTTCTGGAGAATATTTTGAAGCATAGCTTATAGCATCGGCAAGGATGAGCCTGCCCTCAGCATCAGTATTTCCGATTTCAACAGTCATTTTATTATACATTGTAATAATATCACCCTGGGTATAAGCATTTCCTCCGGGACGATTATCCGTTGAAGGGATCAATCCTATGATATGAAGGGGAATACCAGTTTTTGCAGCAGTATGAATGACACCGGTCACTATCGCAGCGCCAGCCATGTCTCCGTTCATTCCGGCCATAAATTCACCGGTTTTAATATTCAGACCTCCTGTATCATAAACAATTCCCTTTCCAACCAAAACAAATGGTTTCTTGTTGAGACAGTTTGCAGGATGCCAATCCAATATACAAAAAACGGGAGGATCAACACTTCCCTTATTAACAGCGAGAAGGCCTCCCATCTTAAGCGCTTCAATCTTACCCTTTGCTAATATTTCAACCTTGAAACCGGCAGCATCACCTAATTTTTTTATCTCCTCTGCCAGAGAGGTTGCATTGAGCTGGTTAACCGGTTCTTTTATAAGATCCCGGGTAAAATAGACCGCATCAGTAAGATCAACGAGCCATTTAATCTCTGAATCAGCGATTTTACCATGCAAAAGTAGTCTTGCAGGATAATTATTTTTCTCACCCTCCTCTTCTATTGTCTTGTATTTTTCGAAAGAATAAAAACTTAGGATAAGTCCTTCTGCAAAATCTTCAATAGCTCCTTTATAAGCCTTATCAGATGTTATAACAAGCTCAGAATGGTTGTTTCCTTTTATAAGTTTTCTTAGATTATAGGCTGTCTTACGAAGCGCTTCCCTTACTTTATAATGACTGATTCCCTCCTTTAATCTGATCAGGTAAATGTATTTATTATAAGAATTGATGATAATGTATTCTTTCTTAACCTGTATTTGTGCGTGAGCGAAGTCATTTTCTGATTTACCAAGCTTTAACTTTTCAGGTATATGATCACTCCCTAATATGCATATAACAGATTGGTCAGGTGATATTTGTGCTATTCTTAGAATTTCAGATTTCATATTATTATCCAGCGTTTTTTGAAGATGTAAAGTTAATTAAAATATTGATTGTTTCGTTTACAAAGAGTTACCTTTGCCCTGTTTAATTCCTGTAATCAAAAAAGTGATTTATTGCTTACTTTGATTATGATAACTTGTTTATAAATATGGTTTTAGAAAAATTATATGAGAAAGCGCTTGAACTTGTCCCATTGAATGTTGAGGAAGGAGTTGCCCTTTATTCCCGGGCTCCGGTCGAAGAGCTGATGTTTGTTGCTAATAAACTCAGGCAATTACATAATCCGGGGAATATTGTGGGATGGATGATCGATAGAAATGTGAATATTACAAATATCTGCTTTTCCCAATGTTCCTTTTGTAACTTTTGCAGGAAAAAAGGATCACCCGAGGCGTATATTACATCTGTAAGTGACTATATATCAAAAATTGATGAATTGTATTCCCTGGGAGGAGATCAACTTCTTTTGCAGGGAGGGATGAATCCGGACCTTGATATCAGCTTTTATATTGATCTTTTCAGAAACCTAAAGAGATTATACCCCACATTAAAATTGCATGCTCTCGGACCTCCGGAGATAGTTTACCTTGCAAAAAAGGAACGCCTTTCTTATTCCGCGGTTCTTTCTCATCTGATTGAAGCAGGGCTTGACAGTCTTCCCGGAGCCGGGGCGGAGATTCTTTCCGACCGGGTAAGGAGAATTGTTTCTCCGGCAAAAGCTACTTCTGAAGAGTGGCTTGATGTAATGAGAGAAGCACACAGATTGAACCTGCCTACTTCGGCAACTATGATGTTTGGTCATATAGAAACAACCCGGGAGAGGATTGAACACCTCATCTGCATAAGGGATTTACAGTCTGAAAAACAGGAAAACCATTTTGGATTTATAACTTTTATTCCCTGGCCATTTCAGGATGAAGGAACCGTTCTTTTAAAGAAACATGGAATTAAAAGCAGTTACAATGGTCCGGATTATATTAGATTGATTGCAATAAGCCGTATCATATTAAATAATATAAGAAATATACAAGCTTCTATACTCACTGTGGGTAAGGAAATCGGAATGTTGACCCTCCATTCCGGAGCGAACGATCTTGGGTCCATTATGATTGAAGAGAATGTGGTCAGTGCAGCCGGGGCAACCAACCGTTATAATGCGAATGAAATGCAATCAATAATAAAAGAAGCAGGATTTATACCCGGGAGAAGAAACCAGAAATATGAATTGATATATCAGCCCCTTACCCCCTAAAAGGATAATCAAAGGTGTTTTCAACCACCCCGTCATGACACTTCGGTCAGGGGGAGGTGTTGGGTTTTTAAACCAAATTATACAAAAAAACCTGCATTTAAATGCAGGTTTCCTGTGAATATTATAGAATCATTATTTTTCCTTCTTAGGGGTGGCTTCTTTTTCATCCTCAGCCGGATCATAGCTTGACGCCTTTTTAAATTCTTTCAGTCCCTGGCCGATTCCTTTCATAAGTTCCGGAATCTTACGACCACCAAAAAGTAAAACTACTACAACTAATATGAGTAATATCTCTGTTAAACCTATTCTTTGCATATCTCCTGGTTTTAAAATTTATACAAAGTTAAGAATTCTTTGTTTATTTACAAGCTATTATTAATGTAAATCTATTTTCTGATCAATCTCAGCACATCATTACCATTTGCATAAATCAATAGTGCCAATAATAAAATCATTCCGGCAATCTGTGCATATTCAAGGAACTTATCACTTGGCTTTCTTCCTGTGATTACCTCAAATAATAAAAAGATAACATGACCTCCGTCAAGAGCAGGTATTGGCAGAATATTCATAACTGCAAGTATTATTGAAAGAAATGCAGTCAGGTTCCAGAATGATTGCCAGTCCCATACTCCGGGGAAGATGCTACCAATAGTAATAAAGCCACCAAGTGATTCATATCCTTTTGTGTGTTTTGAAAAAATGAGTTTAAACTGTTTCAGATAGTTACGAACTGTTCTAAATCCTTTATCTATACCGGCAGGAAAGGATTGCAGAAATCCATATTTTATGGTTTTCAGTTCAAATATCTGGTCGAGAGAACCAGTCCTGTTGATCCCTAGTAATCCTGAAGAAGTAGGTTTTACAGAGATTTTTATATTTTCTCCTTTACGTAAAAGATTTACAACCAGAGAGTGATCTTTGTTAACATTCAGATACTTTTGAAATTCATCAAAATAGGTGAATTTTTTGTCATCGAGACCAATAAGTTCATCTCCCAGGAGAACTCCTGCGATCTTTCCGGGAGACTCTTTTCCAAAGGCTGCAACTACAAATGGTCCGAAAGGGGTTCTTGGTTCAACCTGACCTTTCCCTTTAAGCATTTTAGGGATATATTCCTTAGGTATTTCAATATTTAGAACTGCACCGTCGCGTTCCACCTGAATAGTTTTGCGATTGTTCAGGACTATATCGGTAGTTATCTCAAGAAAGTTCTCAATATGCTTATTGTCAACTGTAAGAATCTTATCGCCGTTCCTGAGACCTATTGCATACCCGACCGAGTCAGTAACAATTCCATATTTAGCGTTAGCTGTTGGCAGGTATGTTTCGCCCCAGGCAAACAAGACAAGAATATAGACCAGCATCGCAAAGACAAAATTGAAAACCACACCACCTGTCATAATTAAAAGCCGTTGCCCTGATGTCTTTGACCTGAATTCCCAGGGTTTAGGAGGTTGTTTCATTTGTTCTTTGTCCATCGATTCATCGATCATCCCTGAAATCTTAACATAACCTCCAAGAGGGAGCCATCCGATACCATATTCTGTTTCGCCCTTCTTATGTTTAAAAAGTGCAAACCACGGATCGAAGAAGAGATAAAATTTTTCGACTCTTGTTTTGAAAAATTTAGCAAGTGTAAAATGTCCTAATTCATGTATTAATACAAGAATTGAAAGACTCATAACAAACTGCAGGATTTTAATTAGTATTGTCATCTTGTTTTATGAAGTTTATTAATAAAGTTGATAGCTGTTCCCCTTGCGTTGGCATCAGTAACTTCAAGGGAATCCAGATCAGGAGAGAGGGAGTACAAACTATTTTCCATTGTATGTTCCACAACATCAGGCATTTGTGTAAATCCAATCTTTTCGTCAAGAAAAGCTTTGACTGCCATTTCATTAGCCGCATTCAATATACATGGCATATTTCCACCCTTATTAAGTGCATAAAATGCAAGTGGAAGATTCCTGAATTTTTTCATGTCAGGATCAATGAATGTAAGAGTTTTACAGTCCTTAAGTTCAAGACGTGGAAGGTCGGAATGCAGCCGGTCAGGATAGGTCAGGGCATAAAGGATCGGAACCCTCATATCGGGGACGCTAAGTTGAGCCTTAATTGACCCATCTGCAAAGTGGACAAATGAATGAATTATTGACTGGGGATGAATTATTACCGAAATCTGCTCCGGAGTAAGATTAAAAAGCCATTTTGCTTCAATCACTTCCAGTCCTTTATTCATGAGTGAAGCAGAGTCGATAGTGACCTTACAGCCCATATTCCAGTTGGGATTTTTCAGAGCATCACATGGCTTGACTTTTTTCAACATCTCTTCGGAGAAGTTTAGAAACGGCCCCCCTGAAGCTGTAAGTGTAACTTTTTCAACCGGGTTTCCCGATTCACCGACGAGACATTGAAAAATTGCCGAATGTTCTGAATCGACAGGGATTATAATGCTTCCCGATTCGCTGACCAATCTTCCTATTATTTCACCTGCCACAACGAGAGTCTCTTTGTTGGCGAGGGCAATTTTTTTTCCGGCTTTTATTGCTGCAACGGTAGGTCTCACTCCTGAATAGCCTACGAAGGAAGCAATTACTACATCCACAGTAGATGAGGTGACTACCTGTTCTATAGCTTCATCGCCTGCATATGCTTTTATATTTGTATCCTTTAGATTTTCTTTTAATTGGGTGTATAGATCAGAATTTCCAATTACGACCGCATCAGGCTGATACTTATGCGCCTGTTCTGTAAGTAGATCAATATTATTGCCGGCAATTAGAACCTCAACAAAAAACTTTTCAGGAAACTTTGAAATGATATCCAGAGCCTGAGTACCGATAGACCCAGTTGATCCCAACAAAGCAATTCTTTCTGGCATATCCGGTGTCCTGGCTATTAGAATAAAATATGTTTCTCGGGATCGAGAGGGCTCCCTTTGTACCAGATCTCAAAATGAAGATGAGGACCAGATGTATATAGTTCACCTGAGTCACCAACAACAGAAATTGCATCGCCGGCTCGAACAAGATCTCCTGTCTCTTTGAGGAGGCTGGCATTATGTTTGTAAATTGAAACAATATTATTCGTATGTTGAACCTCAATTACAAATCCGGTTTCCATTGTCCATCCAGTGAAAATAACAGTTCCGTCCAGAGCAGCGGAGACAAGAGCTTTAGGTTTTGTAACGATGTCGGTACCAAAATGTTTTGTTCTGACATCATACTTCCCTGAAATAATTCCTTTTACAGGAGGGAAAAAATGAAGACTGGCAAGTCCTGAAACTGATTCTGGTGTAGATGGACCAAGTGTAAGATTATACCTTTCTTCATTTTCAATCCGTGCTCTTAAAGTAGAATCTGCGGGCGAGACATTGAATTTTATATCTTTATAATCTTTTGTAGTATCGTGTTGAACAGAGATGTCAACCGGTTGATTACCTGATATTATTGCATTCAGATTCTTGAAATATCTATCTCTTAAAGCCAGTTCACGATCGAGAGAATCAAGTCGGATAGCACTCATAAGTAAGTTACGTCGCATAGTAACGTCGGGATATCCCGGGATAAATTCTCTCAAGTTTGTGAATGAGATCAGCAAGCTGGTGGCACCTATAATGAAAACGACCAGAAAAGTAATCAGAAGGAATGCGTTATATCTGGTTAGTATTATTCTCCAAACCTCCTCTAAGGTATGATCGTTTATTACAGAAAATCTGTATTTATCGCGCCAGTTATTTTTTTTCTTTTCGTCTTTAGCCATTTTCTAGTTAATAATCGGTCTCAAAGATAATAATCCTGCCTCATCAAATGAGTTAATGGAACTAAAAATGGGATTATTACCCTGTTATACCACTTTAACCTGCTTGTCTTCACTCTGCCAGAGACCATGCTTTGTACAAACTGACATTGCAGAAAGGTTCATTGATACTTCAGGAGCTACAATATAAAAATCGATCTCAAAATGAGAAGGCACATTGCCATAAACACCTGCTGTATAACGGGCTTCAGCAAGCAGTGTTTCCCTGTTCCAAAGCTGGATTACGCTTATAAAATGGTCGTGTTCATCAGGATGGGGATACTCTTCACCAAGTTTTACCTTAACCTCAAATTTTTCTCCTCTTTTAACTGTGTCAGGACAGAATATATGTGGCATATGTCTGTCGAGATAATCGCGTTTTATCTCTTTATCTTCCTTTTCTATCTCCGAAGCTTTAAAAACCCTTGGCATAGTAATTAATTTTATATTAATGAGATAACTTATCATCCTGAATGGCACCAACATGATAAATTTCAACAAACATAATAATTAAATTTTAAATTTTAATAGAGTCGGAAGATGGAAGTCTGAAATCGGAAGTCATATTTTAATCTTCGGTCTTCTGACTTCGATCTTATGTCTGATAAATCAAAATAAATTCAAAATTGTTTTGGTAATTGCCTCTTAAATACTACATTTGCAGCTCGATATTGCGGGGTGGAGCAGTGGTAGCTCGTTGGGCTCATAACCCAAAGGTCGGAGGTTCGAATCCTCCCTCCGCTACAAAGGAAAAGCCCTGTCGCGAAAGCGGCAGGGTTTTATTATTTTCAGACCGTCAAAAGCTTGCTTTTGTAAGGGATGGAAATAATAAAGACCGTAGCCACGCGCCAGCGTGGCAAGGCTTTTTCTTTGTGAAGCACCCCCCAAAAGGATCAAGCCGATCCGCTGGTAGGCGGAGAGGCTTAATCCTCTTCACGAACACAACCCTATCTTGCTCCTGCTATCTACCCCCAACCCCATAGCCGTCAACCTAAGGATTAAATTGGATGATAAATATAGTTATTAATATAAAGAAATAGTTTAGTAAGTGCATATAATATAGGGGGGTATATGATACCATGCCTATAATTGTAAAAAGATCTCTTGAAGATGTTTTTACAGAGGAAGAATTGATCTCAACAGCCAGAGAGGCTGGATTTTTAAAAAGGAAGTCGAAGGTTAAACCTTCAGTGTTCTTTGATTTAATGATGTATGATGCCAGTTCAGGAAAGACAAGAAGTCTGAACCAGCTCGCTATTGAAGCCAGGTCAGAGCATGACATTGGCATTACCAAGCAGGGAATGGACAAGAAGTTCAATAACAACACTCTCTCTTTCCTGAAATATTTAATAGAAAAGCAACTGTCAATGGAGCTGGATCAGCAAATTGAAGCGGGATGGCTTAGCTCATTTAACCGTGTTACAATTAAAGACGGGACACGATTTAAACTGCCACAGGAGTATAAAGAGTATCTTCCAGGCTCTGGGGGCAGTGCTTCAGAAGCAGGAGCCTGTCTGCAATTTGAGTTTGATTTAAAAAGCGGTCATGTGATCGATCTGAGCCTTACTCCAGCTAACAGGCCTGATGCAAAAGATGCAGTAGAGTCATTTGACAGTGTTGAAAAGAATGATTTGGTAATCAGGGATCTTGGATATTATGCCTTTTCTTCGTTTTCCAATATCTCAAGCAAAGGGGCCTTCTTTATTTCAAGACTTGGCTCAAAAACCAATGTCTACGAGATGAAAAAAGAGAAGCTCCATAAACTTGATTTTAAAGCACTGTATTATCAGATGAAACGGCATAAAATATCTTGGGTCTATAAGGATGTATTTATTGGAACCATGGCCAAGATACCTGTCCGGTTGGTGATTGAGCTCATACCGGAAGCCATCTATGAAAAACGCATGAGAAAAACCCGTAAGCTTCATAAGAAAAAGGGATATCAAACCAGTGAAGAATATATGTTTTTAGCCAGGTTCAACCTCTTCATTACTAACGTTCCTAAGTCAATCATACCCAATAAGGTTGTCCCAGTACTTTACAGGATACGCTGGCAGATTGAACTGATCTTCAAAATATGGAAGTCAGTAATAGGCATTCATCATACCAGAAGAATGAAGTACATGCGATGGCTGTGCCTGTTACACTTCAAATTGCTGCTGATGATAACAAATTGGAATATCATCATGGTAAAACGAAATCTTCTTTTTAAACGGGAAGGAAGATTATTAAGCCTTAATAAGTGTTTTAAAACTTTGTTTGATAATATCCATAGATTAAGAGATGCTCTTAAACACGGACCAAGATGTATTTAAAAATATATCCGTTGGGTAGAGAAGATACTGGATGAAAATCATTGGTTAGAAAGGAAAAATAAATCAATGGGATTAGAATATATATTTTGTTTATTATGTTATAAATCAAATAAATATGTGTATATTTAATAAAGGAAACGGGACACACCCCAATAGAATGCATCCCGTTAATAAATTAAAAAAGTTCTTTGATATGAGCAAATTTAAACCAATCAACCCTGTTCTCCAAAGGAATGGGCAAAAAAATAGTCATGCCATTTATAATCTGAGAGATACAAAATATTTTTACCTCTTAGGTTGACGGCTATGCCCCCAACCCCCCCCAAGAGGGGCTTAAATCCACTATTATAATTGACTTCGTTCTGAGACAATAAAGTTCTATATATAACAGCACTGCAAGGCTATTTCTTCGTTAAGCTACACCGCAGAGAATCGCGAGCGAAGCGAGCAATCCTTTACTGTTTTTCTTAATCCCTCCTCCTACTCCTCTCCTTAAACAATAAGGGAAGGAGGGTCAGTGCTACAGGGTTTTTCTTTGATAATATCCACTGGACAAATATGATCTGCCGAAAGGCCGGGTGAGAACCTGTCAACTTTAAAAATCATCTTATTATTACATAATGTTTTCAATATTCTATTCACCAATCGTATAGTGAAATAAAGTGGAACTTGGTTTTCCTTATTTCTTAAATATCGTTAATTACTTGTTTTATTATTGTTTTGCCATTCTTTTCCACAAATAATAAATTATTTTTACAAATACTTCTTCCAGGAATAAAATCGATTATCAATCAAAAATTAGATCCAAACAAATCATGTGCAAATTGAAATTAAAAACAGTTATTCTGCTGGCAATAGTAACTTTGATTGCTGGTACTTCATTCAAGCAGGCATCAGACAATGCAGGTAAATCGGGGACTTTTTTTGTCAGGATAACAGACAAGCCGATGACATTCTGTAATCCTCTCAACCTGAGTGTAGGTTCTGAAAGAGCACGCAGGGCCGGAGAGCCTGTTGTAGTCCTTTATAAGAATGATTATTATCTTTTTATTACCGGTGGCAGAGGATATTGGTATTCCAGCAATATGAGGGATTGGACCTATGTTAATGTTCCGAAATTTCCAGGGGGCTGCCTATCGGTTTTAACTGATGGTGAGACTTTATATGCATGTTCAATGAATGCAAGGGATGTATTCACAAGTACTGATCCTAAGCAGGGAGTTTGGACAAAGGTTGGTACTTTGGATAGGGATTACGGCGATGCCGATATGTTTATCGACGACGACGGCCGGTTTTATATGTATTGGGGGTGGTCGCAGATTTTACCATTCCAGGTTGTTGAACTGGACCCCAAAAACAGCTTCAGGGAGAAAGGTAAGCCTGTCGTCTGTTTCTTTGGAAACTATGTCGAACATGGTTTTGAACGAAGGAGAAGTGAAGATGTAATATTTCCTTTCTTCACACACAGGCCCTATTTCCCTGAAGAATCGCCATGGATAGAAGGGCCATGGATGATAAAACGCAATGGGAAATATTATCTGCAATATGCTGCAATCGGCCTCGAATTTTTGTCCTACTCTCACGGGGTTTATGTGTCTGATAGTCCCCTTGGGCCATTTAAATATTCCCAACATAATCCGCTTACATTCAAAACAACCGGATTTGCTCCCGGGGCAGGTCATGGTTGCACTTTCCACGACAAAAACGGGGATTTATGGACTATTTGTATGATCCCTTCATTTTATGGTGGGAGAGGTGGAAGTGAACTCGCTTTATTCCCCACAGCTGTTGATGCTGAAGGTGTAATGCACTCCAATACTGCTTTTGGAGATTACCCGCAATTTTATCCCGGGATCAAGAAAGATGCAGTTGATAATAACTTTACGGACTGGATGCTTTTATCCAATAAAAAATACCTAGAAGCATCTTCCACCCTCGAAGGATTTAATGTTAAAAATGCTGTTGATGAAAATTTCATGACCCACTGGAGTGCCCAAACGGGGAATCCCGGAGAATTTATGACAGTAGATCTTGGCAAGGAATGTAAAATATATGCTTTGCAGGTCAATTTTGACCAGCAAGATGCAAAGGTACAATTTGGCAGGGGCTTTGGCATGGTTAGTGGTCTTAGTCGTTATGAGTCATTTACAGTCCAGGTTTCAAACGACAATAAGAACTGGTCGATGCTAATTGACAAAAGCAATAATACTGTGGATAACAGACATGATTATACCGAGCTTTCAGAACCTCTAAAAGCCAGGTATGTAAAATTAACCAATGTATTCACTCCTGATAGTGGAAAATTTGCTGTAAAGGATTTACGGGTTTTCGGAAACCCTGATAAGGCTAAATTTACAGAGGTCAGAGATGTAATGGTTGTCCGCGACCCGGAAGATCGTCGCGACGCAACCCTTACCTGGAAACCTGTTGAAGGAGCCGATGGTTATGTTGTTCGTTATGGTATTGAACTTAATAAACTTTACAACAACTACATGGTCTATGATAAGTATACCCTGACAATCCACAGTCTCAACAGAGATCCGGAATATTACTTTAAGGTTGAGGCATTTGACAGTGGAACAGATTATTACAGGGAAAGAACAGAACAAACGATGGGTAGAGGTGCAGAAATTGAACTTATGAAGGATAGAGAAATGGTTGAACGAAAAATGATTAAAGAAGGGCAGGATGAGTATGTTTTTGAAAATATTGTACCCGGACAATACACATTCAGACATACCTTCGGTCCTGTTTTGTGGAAAGGTGAGTTGACCAAAGCCGAATTGATAGGTGCTGGGGATAAGGCAACAGTAACAGATACTCTCTCCGCTCTCGGAGTAGGAACAAAAGTTACCGGACAAATGGAGATGAAGGTTATCCCCGGAAAGGAAAGCGGAAAATTTGTTGTGATACTTAACTATAATAAAAAGTAGCGCGTTAAATACCCGATAGAAAAAATCATTTTGTTGTAAACTTCACAATAAAAGCCCTGGCACAAGACCGCCGGGGTTTTTATTTATCTGGCAATTCAAACTAGATCGTAAAAACATATTTAACTTTGAACTAATCAAGATCTAATTTCGATTATCTTCATTTATGAAGTGGAAAATTATGAGAATCCGTGAAAGATCTATATTAGTAGTGATGATTGGATTTATATTAGTGTTTTCTGATCGTTGCAAAAAAGAGACTGATCCAGTAATAACTAAAGAATATGATTTGAATATAGATCCGGAGACTCAGTTTCAAATGGTAGAAGGATTCGGAGCTTCATTAGCCTACTATGAAGACTGGCTAACAGCGCACCCAAATAAGAAAGAAATCTATGATGCAATTTTTGGTGAGTTAAACCTTGAAATTCTTCGAGTCAGAAATGCTTATGGTTATGATGCTGGAATGATTGACAGGGTAAGTGAATTTGTAAGTGAGGCTGAAGCCGTTAAAGGTAAGCCCATAAAAGTTTTATCAACCTCCTGGGGTCCTCCGGCTTATTTAAAAAACAACCACGATCGTTCAAATGGAGGCACCCTTAAGTATAGCATATCAAATTCAAATGTTCAATTTGATTATTCCGGATTTGCAGACTGGTGGGAAGGAGCTCTAAATGACTACAATAGTCATGGGATTAATCCGACTTATATCGGTATTCAGAATGAGCCGGATTTTTCAGCCAGTTATGAATCCTGCCGATTTGATCCTATTGAGAAAATAACCGGCACTGACACAATTGCGGGATATGACAAGGCTCTGGAGGCTGTATATAACATGGTAGAGGGAAGAACTGCAAAACCTAAGTTGCTAGGTCCTGAATCTGCAGGAATTGGATTCAATGTTGTAGAAAATTACATAAATGCTTTAAATACATCTTATCTGTATGGAATAGCACATCATCTTTATCATGGAGTGAATAAAGATGATCCATGGAGTAGTACAGATATTTCCAAAGTGGGAGCTTTCCATCCTGAAATTCCTCATTTTCAGACAGAATACAGTCTGGGTGGCTGGTTTTCCCTGGCTGGATTGATTTATAAATCTTTAAATGATGAAGATGCAGTTGCCTACTTATACTGGGAGCTGATCTGGGATGGATCCGGACTGGTCAGTTTGGATAATCCATGGGATCAAAGTCGCTGGAGTAATTCAAAAGGATACTCAAAAACAAAAGATTTCTACGTTTTCAAGCAGTTCTCAGCATTTATCCATTCCGGATGGAAAAGAATTGGCACATCTAAAGATAATCTGGTGGCATCTCTCGCATTTATCAATTCTGCCAATGACTCTGCATCAATTGTATTAATTAACCGTTCCTCTAAAGATCAGTGTTCGGTAAAAATTTCCATTGCTGGTCATACAATTGACAAAGCATCTGCATACAGGACATCTAAAGTTGATGATTGTTTAAATACTGGTATTTTAAACAGCCCGGAAGTTGTACTTCCAACACAATCAATTGTTACATTAGTGTTGAGTCTTAAATAAAGGGGTTTGCTTTTCCAAAGTACTCAATGAGGAAGGTATCCATTCGTCAAAGGTAACAAATTCATATATTGTCCCTCTTGAGAAGGGGTTCTATCCGGTTAGGCTGGAATATTTCCAGAAAGACGGGGATCCTGATATCCAGTCGATATACCTTAAACCCGGAGCAGGAGATCCTGCATCAATTCCATTTAAAAATCAATATCATAGAGAATACCGTCAGTTACTCTTTCTTTATTTTCAATGCCCAGTCAGTATCGGAAGAATTTTTAGAGTCAGGGAAAGAAGGAATAATTAATAATCCCTGATAATCAGTCCTTACAGTCAGTGGTTTTTCCCACCCCCCTGTTCGAGGATCATACCATATCAGAGAATAGGGTCTGTCAGGCAGGAATCCTTTTAGCGTTGGTTTAACCGAACCGTTTTCAAAATATAATAAAGCAAAATCTTTTTCTCGATTTCTCATCATATATGACCACCCGTCCAGCCCATCGTCAAAACTGCCGGCGGCTTTCCTTGGCAGAAGGTCCTCCTGAACTGGCTCAAGAGTCTGGTACTTTTCGCCTTCTGACAAAATAAATTTACCTAAATGTCTCATGTAGTCAGCCGATTTATATTTCATGGCATCCCATATATATGGCCTTAAGCCTGCCGGTTCACCAGTAGTTGTCATATCATAGCCTGCTGTTCCATGAACATGTCCCGATAATCCGCCTGAGAGGACGGATAAATACATCATTGCCCTGGTGAAGTAATTGTCTCGAGCAGAATTAGGGACAGGATGCTCTCCATGTGGTTTGTTAAGGGAATGGTCCCATCCGGTATAATAAGGTTCAAAATTAATGGCAGGATAAGCCGGAATAAGCTTAAACAAAGTATCAAGCATGGCTGAAATACGATGATCACGAGGATTATTGCCCACGCTGTGCATTGTAAGCCATGGACAATCCTGACCGTGACCGAATTGCCTGTAAGTTGAGTTGTTTATCAATGTAGTGAATGGTTGTCCAAAAGGCATCGGCCCAAACTTCTTTAAGTGATATGTCAGGGCTTCATTGAATTCATCTGCTGTAAGGCTGTATTCTTTTGGAATCCAGTCGAGATGAATACCGCTGAAAAGAATATTATAAGCTCCATATCTCGAAATAAGATATTGAATAAACCTTGAGTATGATTCATTAAAATCAAAGTATGCTTTCCAGGCAGGACAATTATCACGTCTAACACTCTCAAGCAATGGTACAAATCCCTGTTCAGCGAGATATTTCATTTTTTTATCAAGACTTTGAAAATATCCCGGGATTATTCTGTCAAAATTTGCCACTCCTTTGTGCAGTTGAGACATCTCGAAAGGTTTGTTAGAGCTTTCATCCCGCATATCCTTGGAAGTCATCTGTCCGTTTTTGACGAAATAACCGAATTTTTCCCAGGCATTCCTTAAAAATATTCCGTTTGAGTCGGCATAGGTATTTGCATTTTCGTCTGCTTCCCAGTTTGGGAAACAGGCAATCATACTTACAGAATTAAATCCCTGATTTTTCCTGTAGGTCACAGCATCTTCAAAGCCAATACCGGGACCAGGTTCATAGTTAGCCGGTGAGACTGCATTCCTGAATGGTAATCGCCATGTAGTGCCTGCAAGCCAGGTGTCGCCGATCATAAAAAACGGAGTCCCGTCAGCATACTGAAGTGAATGGCCCATTTTTGACGGTCTTATAAAACCGTGATGATTAGGATTATTTTCCAGCTCTTTTTTAGTCCATCCGATAGCGTCAAACTCACCCTGTTTATTGTTCAGTCCATTATCATCAGGTTGATTTGAAGAACTTTGCCAGTGCCATTTACCAGGTTTTGTTGCAACAACTCTTACCCTAAAAAGATTGCCTCCATCCCAGAAGCCGTATATACGTTTCGAAAAACCGGAACCTTCTAACTCCACCCAGCAGGTTACGTCGATGTAGTAGTTATTATATTCCTTCTCTGCCAGAAGTGTTATCTCAAACATCTCCCAGGTATGCAGTTTTTTCTCATTGCCGGTATTTCTGAGGCAGGATATACATGTAACTGAAAAAATACAAAAAAATGATATAAGAAGCTTGTTGTGAAGGTTATCATTCATAATATAAATATTTACTCGAATTTGAACATTTTTAGCTTTATCTGAAAAGAGATACTCAGAAGCACTCTTGTCCAATAAATTTCAGGTAAACTGTTAAAATACAGATTATTTTGCATAAGGGATAATTTTTGCTACTATTGTTGATTGTAGTGTTAAAATAAGACCTTCATCCAATGCTTTATGATAAAATTCTTTGTTGAAAACATAAAGGAATGGACAACAATGATCTCCAATTTTTCTTTTTCGTCTAGTTATTAAGTAGAATAATATTAATTTAATACTAAACTTATGAAGAACATTTTATTGATTATTTGTCTTGGAATATTTGGGATTACCAGTGCCCAGACGAAAACAGCAAAAATGGTTACAACGACCGAAAAGAAAGCCTGGGATCGACAAGCTGAAATCATGCCTTCAAATATCTCCACAACAGCAGATGTAATTATCGATCTGACAAAAACACAACAGACAATTCAAGGCTTTGGCACATGCTTCAATGAATTAGGCTGGACTTCACTGAATACATTAAATTCAGGAGATAGAGAAGCCATAATGAAAGAGCTTTTTGCACCCGGAGTTGGCGCTAATTTTACCGTTTGCCGCATGCCTGTTGGGGCCAATGACTTCTCAATAAACTGGTATTCGTATGACGAAACGGATGGCGATTTCGATATGACTAAATTTTCTATCGAAAATGATAAAAACACGTTAATTCCGTTTATCAAAAATGCCAAACATTATTTGCCTGGATTGGAAATCTGGGCATCTCCATGGAGCCCTCCATCGTGGATGAAATACAATAAACATTATGCCAGCCGCTCATCGATCAAAATGCGCGAAATGTTAGAAAAGAGGATGCAAAGCGTAAAGGATGATCCGAACAGACCGAAGTCTTCAGGAAACGACCGTTTAAGTTTAATGATGAATCCTAATTATCAAAATGATCTGCCAGCCGACAAGGAGGGAAAAGAAGGTACCAATATGTTTGTTCAGGAAGAAAAATACCTGAAAGCATACGCACTTTATTTTTCCAAATTTATTGATGCATACAAAAACGAAGGAATTAAAATTGCCGCGGTAATGCCCCAGAATGAATTTAATTCTGCCCAAACATTTCCTAGCTGTTGCTGGACTGCCGCCGGATTGGCAAATTTTATCGGCGCCTATTTGGGACCAGCCATGGAAGCTAAAGGGGTCGAAATATTATTCGGAACAATGGAAAGACCTAAAGAAGCCCTCGTTGATACCATCCTGACTGACCCAAAAAGCAGTAAATACGTGAAAGGAGTTGGTTTTCAGTGGGCCGGGAAAGATGCCCTGCCTGGGATTAATAAAAGATACCCCAACCTTAAATTTTACCAGTCGGAACAAGAATGCGGTGATGGTAAGAATGACTGGAAAGGTGTTCTACACTCGTGGGATTTGATGAAACACTACTTAAATAATGGCGTTTCTGTCTATGAATATTGGAATACTTCGTTGCTCAAAGGAGGAATCAGCCGCTGGGGCTGGGCACAAAACTCTTTGTTAGTAGTTGATCCCGATGCAAAGACTTACAATTATTCGAACGAATATTACTCATTGAAACATGTGAGCCATTTTGTACAGCCTGGAGCAAAAAAACTGGATACAACCGGTGAATACAAAGACTTACTGGCATTTTTGAATCCAGATAAAAGTATTGTCGTTGTGTTAGCAAATCAGGAACAAACCGAAAAGTCGGTGAACATTAAAATAAATGATAAGGTTTATTCACCAAAATTGTCTCCTAACTCATTTAATACATTGGTAATCAAATAGTAAGTAAAGAGTTAGTAAAAACAGGATATATGATAAATCAAAATAAATCAGTTAGTTATGAAAAAATTATGGTTAAACATGTTAATTGTATTGGCAGTAATGAGTAGTTGTAAAAACACTCCGACTGGAAGTAGTAATAACACTCCTCTGATTGAAAAAGGAGAAGAGTGTTCTGTAAAAGTTTCAGGGGTTGAGTTTACCAAATCGCTTAATAACGCAAAAGCCACTGCAACTGTTGAAGATGGTAAATTAGTGCTTAAAAGCAATGCAAAGTGTGATAATTTTAACGACCCGGATGGGAAACTGTCTAACAGCACAGCTCCTGTTTTACTAACAAAAATAGACAATACAAAACCGTTTACTTTTACCGCTAAAGTTTCTCCCACGTTTATCGACACATATGATGCCGGAACCATGTATATCTATTTAAACAAAAAGTGGTGGTTTAAATTTGCTTTCGAAAGAGATGAACGCATGCGTACTCGTGTTGTAACTGTCCGGACTATTGAAACGTCTGATGATAATAATCACGATATAGTTAATAACACAAGTATATACATGAAAATTTCATCCGACACAAAGACAATTGGTTTCTATTATTCACTTGATAAAGAACTCTGGCAGTTGGTACGCTTGTTTCGTAACGATTACCCTGCTGAATTATGGGCAGGAGTAAGTACTCAATCACCTTTAGGTAATGGAACAAGTGCAACTTTTGAAGAATGTTCATTGACCCAAAGCAGCATTCAAGATTTTAGAATGGGAATTTAGATGAATGCAGTATCGATGCCAATGCTCCGGGGGTACCACAAAGGATAGAATGAACCTCATTTAGGAGATATTTCTACCAGCAACCCCAATACCATTCCAAATCATTCGTCTTCTGCCTAGCCACCTTTTACTTTCTGGGAGACGGGCCTTTGAATTCGGGAGAGTCTGTCATTGTGCAGGCTGCTTTTTCACCATCTACATTGAATACCATAAATTTAGGAGCCGTGGTAGTGTAAGGGGTCCAAAGACCGTTTTCTTTGCCGTTCGGATTTCCGAACCTGGAGAAATTAGTATAGTAGTCTACCATTTGAATGCTCAATGCCTCATCGCCCTTAGTGAAAGGCCTCCAGCTGTGCCTTAAAGAATGGAACACATACCACAAATCCGAAGAGTGCCAGGCTCCATTATCGTCACCAGGAAGTTGGCGTGCGAATAAATAAGCAAAAGCAGGCTTAGTGCTCTTTTCTGCGCGAAGGGCACAGAAATCTTTTATGGCCTGGGTTGCGTCACCCATATCGTTTGCAGTGTATCCAAACATATAAGGAATATCGGGAATATCATTAGCGCGTGCTACATCAGTGAAAGTGCCTTTTAAGAGATAATTGTCATTAACAGGACCCCACATAAAAAGCTTTTTAGTGGTATCTGTGTATTCTTTCGACATTTTAATTAGTTCCTCGAACGAAAGAGCACGCATATCTTTTAATGTAGTCTTTTTATAATAATCCATCAACTTCTTGTTGGCCAGTTGTGCTGTATCGAGGGGGGTACCTGGTCGCATGTCGCTCAGACCGCCTCCACTCATGCTTATTGCATGGCTGATCAGGTTTTTTGACAGTGGTGAAGCGCATAATGACTGCACACTTCCGGCACCGGCGCTTTGACCAAAGATGGTTATGTTGTTGGGGTCGCCACTAAACTGTCCGATATTATTTTTAATCCAATTAAGTGCTGCAACCTGGTCGAATAAACCATAATTTCCCGATACACCATGGGAGCTTTCAGCAGATAAAAGCGGGTGTGAGAAAAACCCTAATACGCCGAGACGGTAAGTTACCGATACTAAAATAACACCGCGCGATGCCCAGTCTTCGCCACCATCCATTTCTGGTTCAAAGGCAAAGCCTTCGCGATAGCCGCCACCGTGGATCCACATGGCGACAGGTAGTTTCTGATCCGTTTTACCTGCTGCGGGAGTCCAGACATTCAGATAGAGGCAATCCTCTCTGAACGGAACAGAGCCACTGGCCCGCCATTCCCTGCCGTAAAAACTTTGAGGATCCCATGTTATTTGCTCGGCGGCAGCGCCATAAGTGTCTGCTTTCTTCACACCTTCCCAGGGCACAACGGGCTGTGGCTCTTTCCAACGCAGATTGCCAACGGGAGGAGCTGCAAAAGGAATACCCTTATATGCAATAATCCCCTTAGTAGGGGTCTGCACACCAATTACTTTGCCACCTTCAATAGTCAATACCGGATTCGAATCACTGCATGAGGCTAGTGCCAGCGACGTGAATATCACAACAAAAAAAGATAATTTTTTCATAGGAGCATTAAGGTTTTTGATTGTTTAGAAATTGTATAAATTATAAGATAGGCAACAGTTTAAACAAATAAATATTTCTATTAAAAATAGTACATCTTATTCATCATCTGTAACAGACATTATTTCTTTCCCGGAAAGACAAAATATCGTAATTGCTGTATAATGTTATTCAAATATAATCAGAAATGGGATAATTCCAAACCTCTTGTATACAAAGAAAAAGCCCTGCCAAAAAAGCGACAGAATTGCTTGGATTTTCTTTGTTATGCCCCCCAAAAAGAGGATCATAAAATTATCCGCACTCCGCTTCATCAACATTAAATGCAGGAATAACCATGTATTGTATTAATAAGAACCGGCTAATCTGGTGGAGCGGAATAAAAGTTATTTGTTAACAGGGTAACTTCAACCTTTATAAATAAAGATTGATATTTACTTTCGCTGAAACCTAACTAATCCATTTTCGTTCCTGTAAAGATAAGGTTAACCGGTTCAGGCTGCTGCATACCCGGAGGACCCAGACTGCGCCGGGATGGCGCAATGATCTCTATCTTCAGATGATCACCATCGAAGGTAAACCGGAAATTCTCGTCTGAGCCGGGATTAAACATCGAAAGATAGTAGGCTGAAAGCTGATTATCGGCTGTCCAGGTGCAGATACCTGCAGTATGGACCGGGGTGACTCCCATCGTATTCGAATAAACCGTACGGGCAATGGAGAGCGTACGGTCAGTCATCCCGTACAACCAGCTGTTGAGGCCAAACGGAATATTATGGATGGCACTGGCTGTAATAAAAGTAAGATAACAGTTCCCGGAGGCATCGAAGCGGAAAAGGAGTGAACGAATGCCCGCGGCATTATCCTCCAAACGATATCGCCGGGTACTCATTGTAACCTTGCTGGTACCGGGCCCTTCAAACGGACGTTTGATTTCGTATCCCGCAATCGCAGCTTTCAGGTTGAACGACTTGTCAGCTTTGAGTTTCTTATCGCTCATAGCTGGCAGCATATCGTAAATCAGCTTATTGAAACCGGCTTCATCCCCGATGCTGCTGTGGCAAACCAGGATAAAATCGTATTCAGGAATTACCATAATCAGCTGGTTCTGTCCTCCAATGGCCCTGTAAGAGTGGTGACGTCCCATCCAGATCTGATAGCCATATCCCTGCGAGCCATCGTCAGCAGCCTTCTCATTCTCCTCCGGAGTCCTTTCACGATGCTGATAGATATGCGGTGTTGTGGCTGCCTCGATCCAGGCCTGATCCAAAAGTTGCTGTCCGTTCCATTTTCCTTTATTAATCAGGAACAGACCCATCTTGGCAAGATCCGAAGTCTTCATATGAGTACCCCCGTTACCCATGTTATAGCCATCGTTATCCATTTCCCAGATAACATCCTCAATTCCCAGCGGATCAAGAAGACGCGGTTTCAGGTACTCATAAAGCGATACGCCGCTAACCTTGGTGATGATGTGCGACAGCATGTGAGAAGCAGTAATGTCATAAGCGAAAGAGGTACCGGGCTCATGCGCGAAACGTGCTGCCAGGAATGAACGGACCTGACTGTTGCCCGAACCGGCATATGAGGTTGAGGCATGACCGACCGACATAGTCAGCAGATGCCTGACCGAGAGTCTGGCCAGTTGAGGTGAAATCGTATCGGGAAGTAGATCGGGGAAAAAGGAGATTACCTTGTCTTCGATATTCAGCAGGCCTTCTCTGACGGCAAAGCCGACAGCAACACCTGTAAAGGTCTTCGTGGCCGAATACATGGCATGCTGGTATTGAGGAGCATATGGCGCCCACCAGTGTTCCGTGATAACCTTTCCATGACGGATCATCATCAACCCGTGCACATCATAGCCTTTCTCTTCAATCATTTTAAAGAACCGGGCGATGGTCTCAGAAGGAACGCCCTGTTCCTCAGGAGTACTTCGTGGTAATTCGTCCTCATACGTATTGTGATAATTAATGGATTGGGAAGATCCTATTACAAATATAAAAACAAGAAGCAAGGTGAAAAGCGGCCGAAAATGCAATGATCTTACTTTCATATTGTCAGACTGTTATGTAGTTATTATTAAGTTATGATCAGAGTTGGGACAACAAGCCATCTACCTGAAGGGAGCCTGCAATCTATTCTCACTCTAAAGCATCTGGTCACTGAAGATTGATTTTACCATATTTAAAGATAGGTAAAAGATGCCAGGTATTTCATACTTTAAAGAATTAACTTTAGACTGTCCAAAGTCAATGATTCGTTAGTAATCTGATTCGGCGGATGATAATAAGTATATTTAGTCAGACCGCTGTCTGCCTTAAACAAATAACTCCAACCCTCTGTATTTGAATGACTTTCTTGTTTTATTTCTATCTGAAGATCATTATCATATCTTTTAAAACTAATATTCAGGAATAATATCATTGAGGAAGTTGATATCAATGATGAAGATTTATCTTCACTTATCTCAAAGTATTGTAAACTATCTGTTATGGTGAATGTCTGGCCAGCAACTTTAAGTGTTGCATTCAATTTGCGTTCAATGAGGTAAATATTTGAATTCCCTCGTAATGATTCAGATACTACCTTCCATGTTTCAGTCCCATTTGTATAAGCATAAATTCCAGTATAACGAGACTTGCTATATTTATAATAAAATTCATTCCCTACTTTAAGTGGGAATAAATCATATCTTCCTTGTTTTTCACAAGTACAAAACATAAAGCCTGAAAAAACAAGAAGCAAAAAAAATCCGGAGTCCAGACCTTTTACCATAATCCCAAATTTACTTCTTTTCCCAATTTCAGTCAAGTCTTTGTGCATCATCATTTTATTATTGAGATAATGTCCAAAAGATAATTAATGCTTCCAATATCGGTAAAAAGAGGCCGATCAGATATTTCAAACCTGTTGTCATTAAAGAAAAAGCCATAGCGCTAAGCGTCACGGATTTGTTGTTTTACCCGCCACGTAGGGTATAAACTATATAAGAAGAATTTGCCCTCTCTTAAAATCCTTTTGTCAGAGTTATGACTCCGGCTGAATAGGGTACAACATTCATTATTACTTCATTCTGGGCAGGAGTTATTTCCTTCTCTTCAACTGACACTGCATGTGGCGATTCCATAGAATTTGCTGCTTTCAGCGAACCAGGAGCAATAAATTCGTATCCGGCACAGGTTAACGATTTCCAGTCTCCGCCGATTGTCAGGTCGTAAGCATTCTCAGTTGGGTTAACAATTTTAACAATGACATTTTTACCGTTTTCGGAGAGAGTGGTCATGATACTCAAGCCGCCTGTTTCACCTGTATAGGACAGACGGTATTTCGAGAAATTATCGTGCCATAGTTTGGTAACAATGTAATTTGGCGCTACGAAAAGTCCTTTATAATCAAAATTGATAAAAGCATTGTTCCATGCGGGAGCGTCAGTACGACGGATAAACAGTGCTGCAGCCCCCATTTCAACCACTGGACGATGCTCACATATGTTCAAAAATCCGCCGGCAAACAATCCTGTACGCCAGTCGATACTATTAAGATTCCATTCTGATATATAGAGTTTAATATTTGGATTGGGGCCATTAGCAATCATTTCGGCATACTGATCATACTGTGCGGCGAGTCTTGCCGGACCTGTCGCATATCCGTTTTCACCCTCATAATGATGAAGGCTTATATAATCAAAATAATTTCCTGAACGATTAATGAACTCCTTGTCCGTGGTATTCCCAAACGCTCCGCAAACAATGATTTTAATATTTGGATCTACTTTCCGCATGGCTGTGGAAAACTCTCGGACAGCGGCCTCATATTTTTCAATTCCATATTCCCACATCTCATTGTCTATCTCCCAATACTTAACGTTATATGGTTCCTGGTGTCCGTTTGCTGCCCTTTTATTGCCCCATTTACCGGTGGCAGGCTCATTACAATAGGCCACCCAGTCAACGGCTTCCTGCAGTATCATTGCATGTTCCGAATCAGGTCTGTCAAAACCGATACGTACAACAATTACCGGGGTGGAATTAATCAGACGGCAGAGTTGAATAAATTCATCAGTTCCGAATTCATTCTGATCGTAATCCATCCACATATAGTGAGGCCAGCGAGTACGTTCTTCCTGAGGACCAACACCCCACTTCCAGCTATACTGTGCGGCATAACCTCCTCCGGGCCAGCGGAGATTGGTCGGACCAAGTTGTTTTACAGCTTTATAGATATCAGGTCTGAAACCGCCGAGACTGATTGCAGAATGCGACATCATACTGACCTGGTCAACCTGAAGGCTCCCACCTTTTACACCGATGGCTAAATCAGCATCACCTTCATAACCTATCGCTTCGAGTGAAAATTCATATTTCTTCCACCCGGTACCGGGTTTACCCATCACTTGTGCTGCAACATTTTTAACTCCTGATATAAAACCTATTGTCAATTCAGCATTACCATCTCCCTTAGCCCATAACGAACCTGAATAAACTTCACCTTTCCTTATTGAAAAAGGTCCCTGCAAAACACCTGATAATTCTGTTCCAGCTGTTATCTTCTGGGAATATTTCATATTAACAGCATCACCTTTCACCATTTCAAATTTACCATTACCAAAAGATTTCCACTGTGGAGCCACTGGTGGATTTTTTACCACCTCCGGTATGCCATCCAGATATATATTCTTACCGTCATCAGAAGCAATTTTGATATTTTTATATTGAGCGGCTGTATAATTTACACCGAATGCCAAATTATTCTTTGGTTCACTGCTGCCCAGATCACTGTATTTTAAGACCTGTTTGTTATCCCAGAAAACTATTACAGTTTTACCCTTGCAATCAATTCGCAGATTATGCCACTGCTCAGCCACATCAATCTGACCTGGTTTCACATCTACACTCTTAACGGGTTTCCAGATGGTAATTGTTGTGGTTTTTCCATCCCGGCCACGGCGTTCAGTCAATGTATCCTTCTCTATAGCAAATGAGGCTATCTTAGGCAATTGCTGCTGACTAAAAGGATTTGCAGATTCATACTGTGGGTCGTGCAGCCGGAAGCGATAATTTATACCATTTGATTCCTTTCTGAAAAACACCCTCATATCTGCATAACCACCACTCCACATATGCCGGGCGAGTTTGTATCCTCGCCATTTTATATCTGTACTTAATACAAAGTTGTCACTTTCAGTCGTCACCAAGGGCATAGGCTGCTCCATTAGGGTTGGGGAATGAAGTACATTTTCGTCATCTTCATACCATCCATCGAAAAATCCTTCGCGCGGGGAGATTCCCGGATACTGCTCTGGCTCAAACGAGCGTTCGGCTATCATTTCACCCCACAATCCACCGTCGGCTGAGAAATAGATATGCTCAAAAAGCTGGCCGTAAATCTTGGAATCAATTATTCCTGAAGGTGCCCCCGACTTGATGTTTATTTTTACTTTCTGGGCTTCCTGTCCGGAAATCATACCACAAACTATTACTGCCACAACAAATAGAAATATTTTTTTCATATTAGACTGATATAATTAGTTACTAGTTGTATTTACAAGACTTAATATTTTCTTATCAAAATTATTCTCCCTTAAGTTCAAATACGTTAACTGAATATGCAGGTAGATTATAGACGAATTTGTTGCCGAATCCCTTTTCAACAAAGAATACCGGGATTATCTTCTCAGGCTTGTCTATTGAGTTGGTTTCGGTAAGTTTTGCAGCTGACAGACGAGTGATATTTGCTGTCGAGGCTATCTTCTTCATACCGTCAATAGCTACCTGTAGCAGTTTCGGTTCACCCGAAACATTTACAACTTTCAGGTAGAGTTTACCTGTGGTACTCTCTTTGGTCACACTGTAAAATATTTCTTCAAATCCGTTTTCTTTTCCGATAGGAACATTGGTGATCGATGAGCTGACGAGCTTGTTTCCAATGTTCTTTGAAAACATAGCCTGAACATAAAATGAAGGCGATCCGTAGCAGTTGAGTCCGTTGTATCCCATCAGGTCAGATGTCCACTGCATCCCGCCCGGGTTGACATTAACGAATTTAGGAGCGTAGCATGTCATCTTGATAACATCGGCATTACGTTCCAGTCCGGTCAGATAAGCAGCGTCGCAGATACCACCATAAAAGTTGGAAGTTGGCGAAACTTCTCTGGTTGCATACTCTCCGATTATTACAGGCGGCATTTTGCGATCATATTCATCGTAACGATGAGCTTCCGCAAGACAATTTCTTACATTCATATACTGATGAAGGTCGACCATGTCGGGAATAACTGATTTAACCGTGGTTGCCGAAGCTATAAGAATAAGCCCGGGATATTTCTCTTTGAAGGCCTTGTAAAATGCAGTGTAACGATTATTGTATGACATGACATCAAACCAGTCCTCATTGCCTATTTCAATATATTTAAGTTTGAATGGTTCCCTGCGTCCGTCAGCAATACGTTTTGCACCCCATTCGGTGTCAGGTCTGCCGGTGAGATATTCAACCTCTTCAAGAGCTTCCTTTATTAACACCTGAAGCGGTTCGCCAGTTACTGGTTCATATTTGCCACCCAGATAGAGACCTGCGAAAACAACTACTACCGGCTCCATTCCCAAATCCTCGCACCAGTACATAAATTCCAGAAGACCCATGCCATCGTCGGAATGATATCCCCACGAAGCGTTGTAGTGGGTTGGACGTGCCTCAACCGGACCTATCATCTTTTCCCAGTTGAAACGCGTATCGGGGGAATTGCCTTCCAGGTAATTTCCCCCAGGGAACCGCAGAAAAGCAGGTTTCATCTGGCTCATAAGCGTCATCATGTCTGCACGGTTTCCGTTGGGACGGTCTTTGTATGATGGAGGGAAGAGCGAAACCAGACTGAACCATATGGTACCTGGTGATTTAGTTGTTATTGATAAACAGGCATCTGAAGTCGCCTTTAAATCCGCTGTATTAAGGGAAAGAGTATATTTTTTCCATTCGCCGGAGATGCTTTCCACTGTTCCATTTGCATAAATGGTTTTGCGATCGTTGCTCTCTATTGTCACGTAAACAGGGCTGTTGAATCCAGGAGCTGATTTTGCATAGAAGGAGGCTTTGTACCTAGTATTTGGTTTAACAGGGATCCCCCAATATCCTTCATTGGAGAAACCGGCACGGTTTGAGTTATTAACAGCTGTTACATCAAGACGAAGACATTTAGTCAGGGCTGTACCTTCCTGTGGAATACTATCCTGAGCAATTGATACCTTTGCGTCACCTTCGGCAATCAGGTTCCAGTAATAAAGGCCCTTTACATATTTTACAGCCGTGTCTGTTATAACTGCGCTAGGGTTCAGCTGTTGAGGAGGAAATTGCGGGCGTTGTTCTTGCTGAGGGTTGCCCCTGGGAACCCGGTCGGGAATGGCAGGAAGAACCTGCTGTCCGGAAACAGGCTTTACATGCTGTTGTGACTGAACATCATGAGGGGCTGCTGGTTGCAGCCGCGGCCTCTGAAACCCCCGTGCCACGGGAGCAGGCGATTGGAACGTTCGGTTACGAATCAATTCCGCATAGAGCCCTCCGTCGTAAGAGTAGTTGATCTCCTCTGTCATAAGCCCGTACATCAGTGGACCAACATCAGAAACAACTTTCGCAGCATCGATTTGAATAGTAGCTGCGGCATCATCAAATTTGACTTTTGGAGCACAGCCATAAAAAATCAAGCCCATCACCAAAAACATTGAAAGATAAATTATAGCCTTTTTCATTGGTTTATGTTTGGAATTTGATGAAGAACAGCTTTTAAAGTTAGAAATATACTGTGCTGATTAATATACCTGAAAAGTGAAAATAATATAGCATTAAAAATAATCATCAGATAATCACTTTTGCAGAATAAGCCTGAAAAGAGATACCCCCTGTCTGGGAAGATTCAGTGACAGATTTATCGCTCCGTTCTCCGGATCTATCAGGAAAGGAGACGTAAACAATTTAAGAGCGCCTGCATCTGCTAGAGTTTCATACTGTTCAGAGGTCGGATTTTGAGGTGAACCCATATTTTTCCATACTTCATAGGAATTACTGGTTTCCTTATCAATTCGGTATTCATGAACCAGGACTTTTGAAGAAGGCAAACCCGAAATATCTATTCTGACCTGTGATGCCTTTGCAGGCAGGTCGTCATCGTGATAATTCCATACCATAATGGATACTCCGTTTTTATCTTTGGATGCCAGTGCATTAATATCCGGAGAAATGGCTTTCACTCCCGAATCACGTATCATAAAGGGATCGTAGACTCCACCTAAAACGGCCACCCTGGTTCCACTCATCATGCCAAACATCCGAAAAATATTTAAAACAGGTTTATCAACACCGTTGGTAGCTAAATCACGGAATCCGTCAAACCATCGTTGATCTTCAAACTCAAATGCCCAGGTAACTGCACCTATGAAATTTACCTTAAAAAAATCAGCAAGAGCATACTCTCTGGCAAATACAGCTGCTTCATAGCTTGAATAAAGGGTCCCGTTTCTATAGCTGTTTGAGGGATTTCTGGTCATAGAGCAGGCTGCACATCCTTCCGGATCGGACTCACCTATTATTACAGGAAGATCCCTGATTTCCGGAAATGATGAAACAATTTCAAATCCTTTGGATATATCCTGCAACTGAAGATTAATATTCATCTGAACATGTCCGTCAACAATTTTGGGTGATCCTTTCGCATGAAAACCTATATAATTGAGAGGAGACCCTTTTTGTCCTGTTTTAAAGTTTTTACCATTTATACAGTGATCGATAAAACTTTTCAGCCAACTGGCAGCATTGTTATCTCTTGGACTTGTAGTATGAGGGCCTCCGATTTTGGCATTAGGGCATGCTTTTTTTACCGCCCAGGAGGCAAAGTCGTACATTTTAAAATATTCCTCCATTGAACCATTCCAATAATTGATGTTTGGTTCATTCCAAACTTCCCAATACCAACTTTCAACCTCGTTTAGTCCATACCTCGATATACAATGAATTGTAAGCTGAGATACCAGTTCTGCCCATTTATCATAATCCTTTGGAGGATATGCCCAGCCAGTGGAGAATGTTTCAGGCCAGGAATGCCTGTAGGGGATAGGATTGGTAGACAATGCTTCAGGCATAAAACCAAGTTCAACAAGAGGTTTCATGCCTCTTTCAATAAATGTATCAAAAATTTTATCAATTATTGTCCATTCATAAACCGGATTGCCATTCTTATCCTCTGTATAGACATTTGTAGATCCCCATTTCAATGATGCTGAGCCATCACCTGTTGTTAGGAGGTAGTGTGTCCGGACATAAACAGGAACCGGACTAAACCCTGCAATTTCAGAAAGAAGTTTTTTACCGTCTTTCATATAGGTGTAATTAGGTTCATCATATCCGAACCAGGCCCATGCAGGATTCATCTTGCCAGTCTCAACAGTCAGATCAACTTTTAAAACTACGGTATACGGATTGGACTGATTCCAGGTTGTCTGCGCAAATGCTCTGATACTACTCCCTATTATTATCAGCCCTATACATAATCTGACAGCAATATCCTGGTATATTGGTTTTTTAATCATTTTCCCATTTCTGAATTATACATTTCGCAAAATAAAGTAAGGTTGATTATCCAGATTTTCACTGAACCCCGGATAAAGCCACGCTTTCCCATGCTCATCTTTAAATTCAAAATAATATTGTAACGGGTAATCTGACCTTGTATAATCAACCGGGATTGTTGCCTTGTATGAGCTGCCAATCAATGTCATCTTTGAGGTTATGAATCTCTCGGCATGATTAACATGACGATAATGCATCAGTACAGTTGAAGGTTTCATGTCCAGAGATATTTCAATGTTTATGGGATTCCCTGGTTTATATCCTACAGGTCTGGGATGTTTCACGGATATTTTGGTTCTGACAGGCCTTCCGATTGCTTCCCCGACAGCAACTTTTACCGCTTCTTTCCCTGAGCCGGATTCGGAAGGAACATTTTCAAGTAATCCTGCCATAAAATCAATATCCTTGTCAATAGTCGGCAGCCTGTCAAGCCAATGCCCTCGAATTACAGGATTCTCACCAATCGTAATATCAGGCTTATAAATAACTCTTGCCCGTTCTGACAGATCAGCCCAGAAATCGCGTGCTTTCCTATAAAGGCTGAGCGATTCTCCAAGTGCTGATTTATCGCCGCTCTGCTGGTAAATCCCGAATAACACGCCTGAACGTATTTTGGCGGCAAAAAACCGACCCAAGCCTATTACTATAGCCGTGTCAATAGCCATTCTACGGAATTCAGGCCTACGCATATCAGTCGTACCATTTTCGGCCTTTTCAAGATACCCTGCTGCTGCATCGCAATAATCTTCTATCCATTGGGCTGCTTCGACAGGGGAATATTTTCCACTCCTTTCAGATGCTAACAATTCCTTTGCAAATTCATTTATACCTAGGAATAACTGTGGATCAGTCGGACTGACATTTCCGAATACCCGTGGGGATGGACTGTCGGTGTAGGGGTTTGTATTAGCGGGATCAGGAATCGACATGTTGGTATACATTTCCGGCCAGTAAGTATTATTCCCGGCTGATGCTCCATGCACAGTCAGGACGATCGGCAGTATCCTTGTTACATTGGCCAGAGCCATCTCAACAACATCGGATGACTTTCCGAATTCCTTTTTTAAATACCGCCGCCAGACATCAGGCTCGGTATCCGGATTATATGCCAGTCTTCCAAATATTCTTAGGCTGTATAGATATTTTTCCCAGTCCCATCGGGGTTTTAAAGATGTATCGAGATAACCGCAGCGATCACCTGCAATTCCTGAACCCCGACGACCTTTGAATGATAAAGGCTCCATCAGATCAACCCCTACACTACCGCAAAAGCTGAATGCCTTTGAATGAGCCGCGCTGACAAGAGGATCGCCCCATAAAAGAAGGCGTTGTGTCCCGGGCCAAATGCGATGAAGCACTCCATACTTCCTGTCTTCCTTCAGAAGGTCGGCATAACCATAACGTGTAAAACTTCTTGATCCGGCACTCAGATTCATCAGTCCATTTCCCCGATTCCCGGCTTTTGGGATTTCAAGAGCCCGTATATCGGCCTGGTGATATGGCATACCAAGATGTTCCGCCCAGTACTTGGGAGAAATATTTACCGGCAAACCTGATGCCACTGCCGTTTCAATCATAGTCTGATCCATGCCTTTGGCATGCATATCTATTTCGACGTTACGGCCGCAGGCAGCTACACCCTCAAATATTGTTTTCCAGAAATTATAGCTCCCTTCAGTTACACCGCTCTCCCCATGTACACGAAAAGTTACACCCCTGATTGCCGGACATTGCTTCAAAAGTTCACAAACAGCATCCCGGCAATATGAAGCGTGAGTTTCAGGTGAAAGTCCTTCGATAGTGTAATTCGGGTTTGGACTGTTCAGCCATTGATATCCATGCATCCAGAGACCCAGCTGGAAATGAATTCCCCTGGTTTCTGCCTGTTCACTTATAAATCTGAGCATTTCGAGATTCTTGTCGCGTTCAGCATCGGAGAGTTGTGGAACCCTTACCTGGTAGCCCTGAACTGTTAAAAAAAACGGATAGGGAAAAAGGAAATATCCGTCAGTTACATTCTGAAGGAAGTCATATCCTATTCCCAGACTCAAACTGAAACGGTTGAACCTTTGTGTAGCCAGCATTGTCAGATATTGCGGCCACATTTCCCTGTCATTGAACCAGCCTTTATCTTCAATTTCGCTGACAAAGAGCCTGTTGATCCCCCTGATGACATTTGCTGGTTTCTCTATTACAAGCTTACTGAGGTATAAGTCTTTAAGGGGTTGAGATGAGCAAAGTACCCGGTCCGTAAGTTCAAGTACTGCGTACATAAGTCCTCTTGCGTCATATCCGGCTGTAAGCAAGATCTGTCGCCCGGCAGAATTAACAGGTATTAAACCAAGAGCTTCGGGTTTTTCCGGGATTGCTATTTTTCCGGATTTAAGGAATTTTCTCGCAATCCGGGAATCTGATCCTGCCACGGCTATACACAGATCGCCGGATCTTGCTCCTGAAAGCTGACTGCATCGGAAAACATCTATGCCTCTTGCAATAAGCGATTTCTCCAGTTCTTTAACTGCCCACTCTGATATCTGCATCCGGGCTATTTTATCTTCAGGATCCAGAACTATTGACACTCCATTAAAAGTGAATCCACTGAGGCCTAAGGAAGACACTCCCAGGGCTGTAATTCCGGTTAGTTTAACAAAATGCCGCCTGGTTATCTTTTTTGATTCAATAATGTTATTTCTTTTCTCTGCATATTTTTTCATATCAGACCTTGCTGAAGGTGGATTTTTATTCATTATTAACCGTTTTTCCCTTAATCTCATAAAAGTACACTTTTAATGGTTGATGTTGAATTCTATCCCCACCATTTCTCACCTTCCACCAGGTACTTCATTGCTACCTCTTTGTTCAGATCCAGGCCAAGACCGGGTTTGTCAGAAAGTTGAATATACCCATCTTTTATCATCTCTCTGTCATATTCGATCAGAGAATCCCATCCGGCATGGGCACCTTTTTTATAATCATAGCTTTCATGCCCGATAAAATCAAGCATAGTGGCAGCGCAATTAGCTGAAGCAATCGTAGCTATCGGCCCCATTACATTATGTGTTGCTACAGGCAAATAATAAGTATTTGCCAGTTCAGCAATCTTTTTTGCCTCAAGCAAACCACCAGTCATAGATATATCTATCTCAACCATATGAACAGCCTGATTAGTAATAAAAGGCAGGAAATCGTATAGTGTATAAAGATTCTCCCCGCATAGGATGGGTATCGGGGAGGCTGCTGTGAGCTTGGCCCAGGTATCCACATAGTTAATTGGCATGGGGTCTTCTATCCACCACGGTCTGATTGGTTCCAAAGCATGGGCGAAACTGAGGGCATCAAAAAATCCAAATTCCCAGTGGCAGTGTACAATAATTTCAAATTCGTTGCCTGCCGCCTCACGCAAATTACTATAGGCACGGATATTTGTTTCCAGTTCACTATGTGAAAGACGACGGTTTAATTCACTACCGCCGGGTCGACTGGATATTCTGAAAGGCTTTGCTGCTGTCCATTTCTGAACCGACTGGTTAACGTAATCGACCCATTCCCTGCATGATGCAGGATCAAGCATGTTTCTTGGCTGATCGGTCAGATAAGCTCTCACACGGTCGGTGTAGCAGCCACCGCCCAGAATCTTGCGAAGGGGCATGTTTAGGAGCTTACCTGTCAGATCCCAAAGGGCAACTTCGCATCCGGTAACTGCATGCATACCAACACCACCGTTACCACCCAGATACGATACGCGCCACTTCATCAACTGAGTAAGACGCGCAATATCGAAAGGATCCTGCTTAACCAATATCTGATTAAAGGCATTCAGAACTACATCCTTTGCCCCTAATCCGGTAACATCATGATGACATTCACCAATACCGTAAACACCTGCATCTGTTTCGATTTTGACCAGCGGCATAACATGACCCCTGTCTATTTGAATACGCATAAATTTTACATCGGTGATCCTGACCTTTCCTAGTTCGGGTTCAGCCAGACGACTGAAATCAGGTACTACTGCAGCAGCCGGAACAGCTGCTGCCATTGTTTTTAAGAATTCATCTCTTTTCATAATAATATTGAGTATTGAAGTTTTAAAAATTAACAAGTTTAACTTTAGTTTTACCAGGAGAGGTAAAATCTATCCACTTGATCTGTCAGAAAAATATAATTAGTATAATCCCCATCTGAATTGTGGGAAGCTTAAAATATCATTTATCCATTTTTACTGAAAACCTGTAGATGGTTCGTGATTTGAATTTTTCACCCGGGTTCAAAATTGTTGAAGGGAAACCTGGATGATTCGGACTATCAGGGAAATGCTGCGTTTCGAGAGCAAATCCTGATCTTGTTTTGACTGCATTACTACCGGTTCCTGCAGCTTTTTTCCACATCATCCCGCTGCCGGAGAAAAACTGTATAGCAGGCTGATCGGTCAACACTTCCATAATACGGCCGCTTACCGGATCATAAACCGTTGCATTGACCTTCCCCTTGTTATCAAGAACAAAATTATGATCATAACCATCGACAACAACACTATCATAGGTTTCCCCGATCTTATCACCAATTGGATGAGGAACTGTAAAATCAAATGGGGTTCCTTTCACCGATCGGATTTCGCCTGTCGGAATCTTAACTGCATTAAATGGTGTAAAAGTAGAAGCATTAAGCTTAAGGATATGGTCAAATATGTACCCCTTTCCTGCTCCGTGAAGGTTGAAGTAGGCATGATTTGTAACACTCAGTACTGTCCGTTTGTCAGTAGTTGCGAAATAATCGATTATTATTTCATTCTTATCGGACCATGAGTAGATTACTTCAATGGTTACAGTTCCGGGAAATCCTTCTTCCATATCGGGACTCACATACGAGAATTTTACTGCAGGTATTTTACTTTTTTTAAGAATCTCTGCATTCCATACTTTTGAAAACCATCCGTTGCGGCCCCCGTGCAGTGAGTTTGGCCTGTTGTTTACCGGTAAATTGTATTCAATACCGTCAAGCGTAAACTTTGCATTTGCTATCCTGTTGGCATACCTTCCTACAACAGCACCTCCAAAGGCATCACCTTTTATTATTGTTTCCAGGGTTTCAGACCCCATTGTAACATTATCCTTTACTCCATTTTTATCGGGGACATCAATTCGACAGATCCTTGCACCGTAATTTGTCAGCTTCAATACATTCCCTGATTTGTTAGTCAATGTAAAAAGACTTACTTCGCTTCCATTGTGATCGCCCAATACCTCTTTAACAACTGGCTCGGCGTTTTTCCCAAGCAGATTACCTGAAATTGACAATGCCGGGATAAATATAAGTGCCAAAAAACTATATCTGTTCATATGTTTATAAGGTTAAAGAATGTATTAAGTTTTTCAAATTTAACAGAATATTGAGAAATGAAAACCTTATGGTCATATAAAAAATGACAAAAATTCAGAGATTGAAGATTATTGATTCCAAAACCCTTCTATTCGATGTAAAACCTTTTTTTTAATGATTCAATCTTGTTAAAAATGTTGGCATACCATATATTAGTTATTAAAATATTAAAACTATAGTCTGTGTAAAAATTTAAATAAATAAATTGGTGGCAAATGAAATATTGAATTCCTGATTTGACTGACTTGATGAGAATAAGGCAGAAGCATATATTATATTGAAATTTAATCTAGCTTGATTTACTATAAATAATTACAACATAACTTTCTCAATATGAAAAAGATAATATTTTCTACCATAATGTTTTTCGCGATATGTGGCTGGTGTTTTGCAGCCGGAGTGACACCAGATAAAGATAGTACAAAAGATGTAAAGGATAATCGCGGGAAAATGAAGCCCTGGAAAAAGGGTGCCAGGGAAACGGGCAAATATCGTAATGTTTTCCTTGATGCCGGATATAAAAAGGCTGATATTAATGCGAAACTTGTAAAAGCATATCATGATGTTTTTGAAGGACCGAACAAGGTTTATTTCGAAGTCGGCGATTCAATGGCATATGTTTCTGACTTGAAGAATCACGATGCGCGCACGGAGGGTCTGTCATATGGAATGATGGTTGCGGTTCAGCTGAATAAAAAAGATGTTTTTGACCGTCTGTGGCGCTGGACCAAAAAATATATGCAGCATCAGGGAGGTCCCAGAGATGCGTATTTTGCATGGAGTGTAAAACCCGAAACTGGCAAACACAATTCTGAAGGATCTGCCTCCGATGGTGAGCTTTATTTTATCACTGACCTGTTGTTCGCTGCAAACCGCTGGGGAAACAATACCGGTATAAATTATTATGCCGAAGCCAGAAAAATTCTTGATGCTATGTGGAGCAAAAACGGATCCGGCGGAATTATGAATGTGATTAACGTTGAGCAGAAGAAAATTACGTTTGTTCCTGATAAATCGGGATATAACTGGACAGATCCATCATACTATCTGCCTGCATTTTATGAGGTCTGGGCAGAATACTCCAAAGACGGAAGAGAACAATTTTACAGGGATTGTGCCGATAGTGCCAGGGTTTTTCTTCAAAGGGCCTGCAAATCCCCTACCGGACTGAATTCTGATTTCACTGAATTCAGTGGTGTCCCGAGAAAACAGTTTAACATGCCTGGGGCATTTCGTTACGACTCATGGAGGGTACCGATGAACATTGCTATGGATTACTCATGGTATGCAAAGGATAAAGAATGGCAGAAGAATTATGCAGTGCGAATCCAGAACTTCCTGTTCTGCAGGGGTATTGATACCTTTGAGGACCAGTTCAATATTGACGGTACACTTCCCACGTATATTCTACAGGCAGGAGGATACAAAACGCTTCGTCATTCTATTGGACTGGTTGCAACTTCCGCCGCTGCATCAATAATGGGGACACTGGCTAAAAGCTGGAAATTTATTGATGCAGTCTGGAATGCGAAAATGGAACCCTATTCTGACGGATATTTCGATCCATATTATGACGGTCTGTTGTATCTTTTCAGCTTAATGCATCTAAGCGGCAATTACCAGATAATAACCCCCACGAAATGAAATGAACCTGATATAAGAATGCAGAAAGTCGATTTCTTTAAGGCTTGAGTATGTGCTTCAAATATTCAAAATGTTTGCTTATATTCCTTTCCATTTGATTTCATAACAATTGAATATTTGCCGGTTTGCAGATTTCTGAAAGGAAATTCCGCTTTGCCGAATCCGGGTTTGTTTATCTGGATTGATTTCAGGAGGCTATCAGCTTCGTTCCTGATTTCGATGGTCGGCCGTAACAGTTGCTTTTTCTTTGGTGCAATAAATTGATCCGGGTTTAAATAATAGTATATTTCGAAAGCGTTAGGTTCGTTAGGTTTAAAAGGATGAGTATCACCCATCAAACGACGGTTTCCAAGCCAGGCAGCTTCTGAATAATTCTTCAATGGTTTACATTTAACAGGAAACAAAACAGCATGGCTTGCGAAGGTTATATCGCTAAGCTGTTTAAGCGGCAAAATATTAGTGATATAAACTCCACGACCGTAAGTTGCTACTATCAGATCATTTTCACGTGGATGTATGGCGATGTCCTTCACCGGAACGGCTGGAATCTGCTCAAATTTAACCCATTCTGTTCCACCATTAATAGTAACAAACAGACCACCGTCAGTGCCAACGAAAAGTATGTTTTTATTATCAGTATCTTCAGTTATAACGTTAACAGGTTGTTCGGGAAGATTACCGGTAATTTTGCCCCATGTTTTCCCATTGTCGGTTGTTTTAAAAAGCAAACTTCTGAAATCATCTTTAGAGTAACCCGACAGGCTAACAAACGCAGCAGCCTTATCGTGTGCCGAAGCTACAATCCGGGTGGTCCAGAAACCTGCAGGGCAACCAGCGGCTATAAGTGCGGAGGTGCAGTCAGTCCAGGATGAACCATTATCAGGCGTAAATTGCACTTTCCCATCATCCGTACCGGCCCACAGAATTCCTGGTTTAACAGGCGATTCATCGAAAGTAGTGATGGTACAGTATTTAATATGCCCACGACCGTTCTGCTTTACAGGATCGTTGGTTGTAAGGTCGGGACTAATCTCTTCCCATGTTTTGCCCTTGTTTACGGAGCGAAGCATCATTTGTGCTGCGGTATAGACAATGGAAGAATTGTGGGGTGAAAGCAAAAGAGGCGTAGTCCAGGTATAGCGATAAGATGGTTTATCTTTGGCTGCTTCAGGCATTATTTTGGTTGCCTTACCTGTCCATGCATCCAGTACCAACTGCTGTCCGAATTGTCCTGTTGAATAAATCCAGCGCCCCGTTTCCTTATCCACTTTGCAGTACATACCATCACCGGATCCGACTACGGTCCAATCCTCGGGACCAATTTCGCCAGCCCAGCCGTTTGATGGACCACGCCACACATCGTGATCCTGTAATCCAATGTAAATATTGTAAGGAGTAAGATAATCATAACTGACTGTATAAATCTCCTCAATAGGAATCTGGTAAAAATGGCGGGTGGTTTTTCCTCCGTCGAAAGTTTCGTAAATACCACCATCACTCCCAACAGCATATGATTGCCATCTTTTGGATCCAACCACATGGTGCGATAGTCACCAAACATTGATTCGAGAAAATGAGTACTGTCGCCTTCAAAGCCAGTCCAGGCTTTCCCTGCATTAAACGAAATATGCATGGCATCACTTAATATCCAAAGATTATCGGGGTTTTGCGGATTGCAGAAAATCTGGTTGAACGAATAAGCAGCCTTGGTACTAACATTATATTTATCATCATTCATTTTTATCCATACCTGGCCACCATTGACTGAACGATAAACTTCACCTCCCTTAAGCTGGTCGTAATAATTATCACGCAAAGTATTCATCATGCCTTCGGTTTTAAGTTCCATTGTCGGATCTTTCGGATTGAGGTTTTCAACCACTGCGTACACGATATTTGGATTGCTTTTACTGATGGCAAGGCCAATTCTACCCAATTCACCATCAGGAAGTCCATTCAAAGTCTTTGACCAGTTTTTTCCGCCATCCATTGTTTTGTATACAGCACTGTTTTTACCTCCTGCTTCGAAATGCCAGGGATAACGGATCTTTTCATAAGCCGAGGCATATAAAACCGTAGGATTTGACGGATTCATGATCATATCAATAACACGGGTTTTATCATCAATATAAAGAACCTTTCCCCACGTTTTTCCTCCATCAGTAGTTTTAAAAACACCACGTTCGGTGTTTGTCGTGTAAAGATGACCCATTGAGGCTACGTAAACAATATCAGCATCATTAGGATCAACAATAATTTTTGAAATATGATGTGAATCCTTTAAACCCATATTGATATAGGTTTCGCCACCATCAGTAGATTTATAAATTCCGTTGCCCGCATATGAAGAACGTGCGTTGTACGACTCGCCTGTTCCAACCCAAACCACATCAGGATTTGAAGGTGCCACAGCAATTGCTCCGATAGATGTTACACCATATTTTTCAAATACCGGGTAAAAAGTAGTACCATTATTGACTGTTTTCCAAACACCTCCATTCCGGCCTGCGACGAAAAAGGTGTACTTGTATTTTTCGCCAGGATTTTCAGGTAACGCTATTGCCGAAACCCATGCACCGGCACGATATGCTCCAAGGTTCCGAAATTTAAACTCATTTAGCATTGATGATGTCAAATTCATTTGAGCATTGACACCTTGACTAAATAGCACTAAAAGAGCAGAGAAATAAGGGATAAGTTTTCTTTTTATTGACTTAAGGTTATTTTGAAAAGTAATGATCAGATGATTATGATGCCTAAAATGCGAAATGTCAAATATTTCAATTAACTGAGTTTAATATAGACAATCCTATAAATTTGTTTATGACGAAAATAAGAAACTTAACATAAACAATCAATATATTTTATCCAGTAATAATTAATCACTATTTTCATCTCTAGAGAAGTGTATTGACATATCTGTTTCGATGATTTCAATAATGTCTCTGATAAGTACAAGGCTAGATATTTCAAATTTCCTGTCTGCAAAGAAAAAGCTTTGTAGGAGATTCCCGATTGCTGACCCTCGCCGGATTAGAAATGAATTCGGGGTATTTGTTGCAGAAATTAAATACTCAGGGAATAGCAAAAAATCCGTGATTGTGTTGATTTGGGAAGATACACTATTGATGTTAACTGACTCATTTATTTACCCTAAGAAACAACTACTGTTTTTGACGGTTATTTAAATACCAGGCATTATATTCCCTGATGATCGCTTCAATATTAATATTCTTATATCCTTCGGTTTTATTTGCGATTTTTTGTGCAAGCTCCACATCATCCTTTACATAATCAGACATGTTCCTGGCGAATTTTAAAAGGAACTTAAAATTAAACTCCATAATAGTATCTTCATTTTTTTTCTTTCCGAACTCTTGTTTCCATAGTTCACTTTCATCAAAAAGAAATGCCTTAGCTATATCATCCAGGGAGATCTTATCCCAAACCAGGAGCTTACTTTTATCCTCATCATAATACCAAATATAATATTTTATCTCTCCATTCACCTTCCTTAATAGAAAATTCTCCGAGTGAATACTGTTGGTAAAAGGATGTTTTGTGCTTTCATAATACCTGGTTCCTACCTGATATGCTTTGATCTCTTTGGGTGTGTACTTTACCCTTTCTTTTTGGTCGTTCGGATCGGTATAGAAAAAAGTCATTTTTTGATTTTGCCAAAGATTAATATTCAATAAAAAACCTTTTACAGTATCTCCCTTAAGGGTGATTATAAAACCCGGAAGTACGGTTCCGCGCTCTGGTTCAGGCAGGCTTTCCTGAGAATATCCCAAAGCTGGAAACAAGCTAAGGAATAATACAAATAAGTTACAGTGCAAACATTTCATAACTTTAACCAATAAGATAACTATTTAAATATCCGGCCAGTTCTATCTGCAAGTTAAAATAAAAATATGAAAGGACTATTTTGGACCAAAAAAAAAATCAGGAAATTATTGCGATTATTTGCTTCAGTTTCTGCAACATCAACCGGCTTTTAATAATGAACTGTAGATATGAAGCATGACAGACAAGATTTTGAAATGAAGTAATATTGTAATTAAAAGGAATATAACTGTAAGGATGAAATCCAAGATGTTTTCCATTAAGCCGGACATCAGAATTCATAGTACCCCTTCAAACTGAAGGTAACCAATCTTGTCCTTGTCTTCTTCTTTAACAGTAAAACTTTTTCTATACCATCCGATTCCTCCAACCAGATAGCCGGAACTCATTTTATCAATAGAAGATTTGTCAAATGGTCCGATTATATTCTAACCATTCTGATCCGAAAGATCTTCAATAATCCAGTCATGTGATATACAAAGAATTGTCCAGTTTGAATCGTTGAAATTCAGACTGGTTGGTGTGTGAATTGAGGCCAGGTAAGAGTGACATCGATACTCCGATGTAAGCATTTAATATAAGTGTCGTAAGAAGAGGTTTTTGCTTTTTCATTTTATTGGGCTTGGATAATATTAATATGTTGGATCATATTTTAAATTAGCAATCCTGTTACATTTGTATACTGTAAAATAAGTAACTCTTTTGAGAAAATTGATACATTTTACCTACAACAAACCCAGATATTTTCAACTCAACAGATGTATATAGCCTCTTCTATTTCAATAATTTCGACAATATCTCTGATCAGATCATAGTTAGATATTTCAAACCTCTCTTCAACAAATAAACACCCCCGGTGCTTCCACCCCGGGGGTTTTTTTAATAGTCCAATAATTATTGTTGGATTAAATGGAGATTATTTCCAGTTTCTTGCCTTCCGTCTGTTCATAAAGCTGTTTTGCCAGCTCGGCCTTGTCATGGCTGAAGGAAGGATCCATTGAATAAGCTATCATATACGATTCATAGGCTTTATCGTATTTTTTAATATACATATAATAATCTCCCTTTGAGTCGTACACGTTCGGATTCTTCGGTTCCAGTTCAATGTATTTATCGAAGGCCTCTTCCGCCTTATCGCTCTGCTTTAGCGTCAGATATGCATATCCGAGCTGATTGTAAAAGGATGCGGGATTCGAAGCGATTTTAATTGCCTTATTTAAAGTTTCAACTATGCCGGTAGAATCGCCTGCAAGTGATTGAAAAGAAACCAGGTTATTATATGAATTGGGATCATTTGGATACATTTCCATAAGCTTTTTCCCCAGGTCGATAACATTGGTACTACCCTGTTTCAATCTTACCAGAGCCTCTTTCAGAAGTTCCTCAGCGTCACTGAGTTTAGCTTTGCAATTTATTGCGGCATCAGCGTACTCGTTAAAATTATCACCAGATCGATTCAGAAGATAATAAGATGCCAGCTGGTAATTAGCCATGAAAAAATCGGGATCCTGATTAAGAGCTTTTTTACAGGTTTCAATTGCTTTATTCAGGTTAACGTCATCAAAGTACTTCATGGCCTGGTTGTAATACGAAAATGCTGATTTGGAATTCGTAGTAATGGGTATTAGCTTTCCTTCCTCAGGCTGGGAAAATACCGGCATTCCTATTAAAAGCGATATCATCAACAGAAACAATTTCTTCATTTTTCTCAATTTTATTTTATTTATCTTCACTATTATTATAAAATTATTTATGCCATTATAAATTCAATTACAAAATTAATATATAACAAAAATAAACGTTCTTGGTTGTCAGGAAATAAAATGCACTGTATTGCATGGCAAGCCTATTTTCTGCAAAGCACTTATCTTAAATCTGAAAAATGGAATCTATCAATATGCAGTGGCTTAATAAACTCCAGATTCATTAGGGTTATAGTAAAAAGGGAATTAAAGCCCTTCTTTCTTTGTCGTATTCAGGAAATTCTTTTATATACCATCTATGATGATCAAGAGCTCTTGTTGTAAGATTTACTATAGTCCAGATTATAAAAGAGAGAGCAGGAAGATTAAATGCGACCAGTGCAAAACCTGACCATGAAATAATTTCACCTAAAAAATTAGGGCAGGAAACATATTTAAAAAGTCCGCCATAAGGAATTTTGTATCCGTTGCCTGAGGTTGGACGTAGTTTTATTAAAATAACGTCGTGATATTTGTTAATAGCAAAACCAGATAAAAATATAATTGCACCTCCGATCAATCTCAAATTAATTATTATACCCGGTTTGTAGGCAGTTGCGAAGTGCACAAACCAATATCCGTTCAGGAAACCATTAATTATATTAAATATGAAAGCAAGAAGTACAATTAAGACAGGTATTTTTTTTCTGGCTGTCCTTATTTGAAGCGGAAAAATCAGAACACGGTGAATATAATGCAACATCCATAGAAAAGCAGGTAACAGAATAAGCACATTTAACAAATTTGCTTTGAAGATCACAAAATATCCAAAAATGGCTAAAGAAGGAAACTCCATTAGAAACCATCCTAGCCGGTTATTAATCATTGGCCCCCAGTTGTTTTTCGAATGTCTTCCATAGGGTTGCTTGACTTTTAGAAGTATTGGAAATATTATAACCGCAACAGCGATCCAAATCCAGCAGATTATGTCAAATGTTTCGTGGGATATCATATCAGTTTATAAAATTATTCTCTTTATACCAGTCAAATGTGTCTCTGAGTGTTTGTTCAAGAGGTCGGGGTTCATATCGCAAGTCCTTTCTGGCTTTTGCATTTGAAATATTAGAAGGGGAATTTACCAGGATGTTAAGAGACTGATATGTATATAAAGGTTGCTTATTTGTAACTGAGGAGAAAACCTTAAAAAACGGACATGCCAGACGTGCCAGGGCAACCGGGACAATTACAGGAATTTTGCAGCCGGATATTTTACTTATCATTACAGATAACTCCTGAAGAGTGCAGAATTCCCCGGAAAGGATATAATTTTCTCCTTTACGTCCCGATTCAATTGCATTTATTGAAGCTGATACAACATCACGTACATCAACCCAATTGTATCCGCCGGAGACCAAAAAGGCCAGTTTATTCTGATAAATTTTAAGAAGTGCCTGACCCAGCAGTGAGCCTCTGTAATCAAACGGACCAATTACTGCAGTAGGATTTAATATAACAGCATTAAGCCCTTCCTTTACCGCTTTCATTACTTCCCTTTCACCTTCAGCTTTTGTAAACTCATAAATTGTTTTATTTGTTTCAACCAATGATCTGCTTTCGTCCAGCAACTCACCTGGGCATCCAATCTGAAAAGCATGAATACTGCTGAAGTGAATAAATTTTCTTACCCTTGAGTAATTAGCTGCCTTTATCATGTTTTTAGTACCTGTCACGTTGGTTTCATAAACATGTTCTGAAGATCTGTTCTCAATGGCAATTTGAGCTGCAAGATGAAATACAACATCCACTCCCTCGCACAGGTTAACCAGCGATTCAGGTTCAAGCAAATTCCCCCGAATAAGCTCAACATCCATTTCATCCAGAACGCTTCTGAAATTGTGAACCAGAACTTTTATCCCGGCCCCCTGTTTTTTTAGTTCCTGTACAAGGCAATTTCCGATGTGTCCACTGGCTCCGGTAACAGCAACTTTCATAACAAAAAGTATAAAATGTAAGGTTATAAAGCTAAACTTTTTGTACAAATAAGCAAAAGAGATGTTTATTTAAAAGGATTATGAGGTCCTGAGAGACTTGAGGCCACGCCACGCCATGGCGTGACCCTACACAAAACACCCGGACATAATGTAGGGAAATGCCATGGCATTTCCCCTTTGTAGATCCAAGCGTGTTTTTTCCTTGTTAAGCACTCCCCTAAATAACAAAATCTTGCCAGGAATATTTCCCATAAATGACTAAATTTGTTCTCACAATGTAATATCACTTATTGTTGCTAAACATCTCACCAAAAAGCATCATAATATGAAAAAACTTATTCTCTTCATTACTCTGTTTATAGCCAGTTTATCATTCAATTGTGTTTCTCTGGCTCAAACAGTTACTGTCAAAGATCAATGTCTTAAACTAGGCAGAGGAGTTAACATCCTGGGATATGATAAAGCATTCTGGCAAGACCATGAAAAAGGACGGTTCAAAGAATCGTACTTTAAAATGATCAAAGACGCAGGTTTTTCTACAGTCCGTATAAACCTCAATCCATTCACACAAATGGATAGTCAGAATAAAATCAATCCCGGGTGGCTGGAAACGCTCGACTGGGTGGTTACCAAAGGCCTTGATGCAAATCTTATGATCATCCTGGATTTGCACGAATACACAACGATGGCTGATAATCCTGAGGCAAAAAAAGAGATGTTCCTTTCATTCTGGAAACAGATTGCCCCCAGGTATAAGGACAAATCCGCCAATGTAGTGTTTGAACTTTTGAATGAGCCCAACCAGAAGCTTACCGTGGAAATGTGGAACACATTCCTGGCAGAAGCCATAAAAGTTATCAGGGAGTCTAATCCTGACAGGACCCTTATCATCGGACCCGGTAACTGGAACGGCATAGAAAGTCTGAATACATTGAAATTGCCCGATAATGACCGGAACATTATTGCAACTGTCCATTTTTACCATCCCATGCGGTTTACTCATCAAGGGGCAGCATGGGCAAGTGATTATAAGTACCTGAGTGGCATAAAATGGACGGGTACTCCGGATGAAAAAAAGGAGATAGAATCAAAGCTCAAAGTTGCCGCTGACTGGTCACTTAAAAACGATAGACCAATATTCCTGGGTGAATTTGGTGCTTACGACAAGGGCGAGATGGATTCAAGGGTGCGATATACAGCCTTTGTAGCCCGTACTGCCGAAAAACTTGGATTTTCCTGGGCTTACTGGCAATTCGACAGCGATTTTATTGTCTATAACATTGATAAGGAAAGCTGGGTCGAACCCATTTTGGATGCCTTGATGAACAAATAAAAAGCCCGGTATAATATTACCAGGCTTTTACTTTGTTTCACTCCTCTCGAAGATTTACGAGCAGTGTAATTAATCCTCTTTTATTGTCATAATTGCAGGGTTTTAGCGGTGTTTGAGTTACCTTCCTCTTCCTCCATGGAAACCGCCTCCACCATGGAATCCGCCATGAAATCCACTACCATAACTTCCACGGTAGTTGTACACCAATGTTGGTCCCCAACCCCAGCCCAGGTAGCCATAAGGCCAGCCCCAGCCCAAACCAAAAGCTCCATAATAGAACCCATCACCACCCATCCACCAGTAAGATGAATCGGTATATCTCTGATTCTGCCGGAAAGCGTTGATTTTGGTCTCTTCCATATAGTTTAAAACTGAATCCTGAACTCCCTCATCCCTAAGCTTTACAAGCTGGTCAGCTTTAAGAGAGTAAACTGTATGGGATTGTTTTATTTCATTGATAATATCCTTTGATGAAACACTGTCCTTGCTCATCTGGATAATATCAGGTACTGTTAACAGTTGTGAACTATTAGGATAAGGGCGGTATATTGCGCAACTTTGCAGAATGGCGACACCAGTAACAATCAAAGTGAACCAGATCGCACGTTTAAAGTTTATTAGATTTTTCATTTTACTTCCCTCCTCAAATCTCTCTTTTTAATTTACTTTTTTAATAGATAATTTTCATATAATAATACAAATTTGATGCCTGAATATGTTTTAAGATGTCGAAATCTTGTTAATAAAATGTTAATAAACAGGGGGAATGAAAAAGGATTTTCTTTAGGAACCCAGTTTCTGCTATTCAACCTGGAAAATGAAGTTATTGAACAGAATAGAATTTTAATTGTTCTGATGTAAATATCCTACATGAAAAAAACTGCATTAACTCTATTTACAATTATGATCTTTATCTCATCTCATTCTCAAAAGTTACCCTCAGTTGTATCAATAGTCGACCTCAACAGATATATGGGTATGTGGTATGAAATTGCCCGTCTGCCAAATTATTTTGAAAGAAAATTAAAGTGTACTTCCGCTAACTACACACTCCGCGATGATGGAAGAATAACGGTATTGAACAAAGGATACTACTTAACTGATCCGCATAAATCAACATCTTCAAAGGGAGTTGCCTGGATACCTGATAAAAACAGTCCAGCAAAACTTAAGGTACAATTTTTCTGGCCTTTTTCAGGAGATTACTGGATTATGGAGCTTGATAAAGAATACAGGTATGTTCTTGTGGGTGATCCCTCAGCTAAATACCTCTGGATACTTGCCAGGGAAAAGAAAATGGATGAACAGACTTATAATATGCTTCTTAGCAAAGCTGTGGAAAAAGGATATGATGTAAAATCAATAATAAGGGTTGAACAGGACTGCGACTAATCTGCCATTAAAAGTCTTCTTCTATTTCTATTTATTTAAATTTATTTCTACCTATATCCTGTTTAACCTATTTTTCATTCATCGGGACATAAACTAAGTCAATCCCATACTTCTTACCCAGATTCCAGCTATATTTTTTCCAGTTTAAATCATAATGGACTTACACCTCTAAACTATCACCCATTAAATTATCACCAATGTCAGGCGCAAAAAAAAGGCTGTCATAAAATTGAACAGCCTCATTCTAAAAAAATCGGAATATTAATTGAATTTGTAGCTTAATCCAATTGTTAAATAACCAAGGCCATAGCCTAATTCACCAAAACCGGCAAGTTTATCAGAAAAATAGTAGCGACCACCCACATATAAGGCAAATAACCCATGAGTGAAAGAGGAAGTTAATTTCTTATAGTCATTTGCTCCATAAGGTGCAACCCAAGTATAATATGTTTCAGATTCAATTCTTACACCCAAAGCTACTCCACCATAAGTGTCAAGTTTACTTACCTTAAAAAGATCATAATGAATAGCACCACGAGCAGCCACTATAATATCGTTCCATGACCAATCATAGGAAGAAGTATAAGCGTACTTGGCATGTTTAAATCCAATAATTCCTCCAACAGAGAGCGGACCAACATTTGTGAGGTCCATAATTCCTTTTTCTAAGCTCAAACTAAAAGCAGGCAATGAAGTTGTCCCATAACCATAGCCATACCAGCCAAAACCAACGCCCAGGTTTCCTACCATGTCACCATTTTTAAATGCCTGTGCATTGAGTTGTGTTAAAGAGAAGACAACAACTAACAATAAAAGTAAAAGTTTCTTCATAATTTTAAAGTTTTAGTCATTAAATTTAATAGATAACAATTTTTTTTGAATTTTGTTTATCCCTATACAGATTTTTATATAAACTAAAATCAAAGCTAATTTAGTAATTGTATTTCAAGAAAAGAAGGAAGCTCAGCTTTTTTTTACTAAGATTTTGATGAATTCTGTAAAAGAAACGACGAAAATAGGTATGCAAGTTGTATTCGATGGATTTTTTTGTTAACCCACATTAAAAATCAGAAACATCACTGCTGCAAGAGAAGCTCCAACCAATGGCCCCAGAACAGGTACCCAGGAATATTTCCAGTCACTGTCGCGTTTGCCTGGTATTGGAAGGAGGAAATGAATTATTCGAGGACCCAGATCACGGGCAGGATTAATAGCATACCCGGTAGGACCTCCCAAAGAAAGACCAAGACCCAGCACAACAATAGCCACAGGCAATGCATTCAGTGCGCCCAATCCAACTTCGGGTTTCGCCATATAAAGAACAGCGAGAGCAAGGACATATGTTCCAATGGCTTCAGTCAGAACATTATACCAGTAACTTCGGATATTTGGAGAAGTACAAAAAACTGCCAGTTTTGAATCGGCATCTTCAGTTGCATCAAAATGTTTTTTATACGCTAACCATACAAGAAAAGCCCCAAACATAGCACCAAGCAACTGGGCACAGACATACATGGGCAACAATGAAAGAGAAAATTTATGTGCCAGCACAAGAGCAAGAGTGACAGCAGGGTTCAAATGGGCACCGCTATACGGCGCTGCAATTAATACTCCTGTAAAGACTCCGACTGCCCATCCGAACGTTATTACTATCCAGCCGCTGTTATTTCCTTTGGTTTTATTGAGAACGACGTTAGATACAACTCCTCCTCCGAAAACAATAATTATTGCAGTCCCGAAAAATTCAGCAAAAAATGCATTCATCTTATTTAGCTATTAAATTTTTGACTAAACCTCTATTTCATTATTACTTTATTTATACCCAGTTATTCCTTATAGTGCCTAGAGTTTGGAGTGCCTAAAGTGCCTAGAGTTATTATCATTATATTAATCTTCAACTTTTAAAACTTTTTCAACCTTTCAACTCTAAGTACTCCAAACTCTGGCTCACTCCAGCCACTTTTAATTTGAATCGTCAGCCCAGGTTTTAGCCGCATTGATCGCACGATTCCAGCCTTTGATAAGTGAATGAGTCTCACCTGATTTTATCCGTGGAGAAAAGGTACGATCCATCTGCCATTGTTCCTTAACCTCATTGATATCACTCCAATAATTTACAGCAAGTCCGGCCATATAGGCAGCTCCAAGGGCTGTCGTTTCAGTTATCTTTGGCCGCACCACTTTTGCCTGCAATAAATCTGCCTGGAATTGCATAAGCTGGTTATTAACAGTTGCTCCGCCATCAATACGTAATTCACGGATAACAATTCCGGAATCCTTTTGCATAGCAAGTAGCACTTCCAATGTCTGATAAGCGATACTATCGAGAGCCGCACGAGCAATATGCGCTGATGTTGAGCCTCTTGTAATACCCACCAGAGTACCACGTGCATGCTGGTTCCAATGTGGAGCACCGAGTCCTGCGAAAGCAGGAACAAAATAGACTCCTTCACTGTCTTTTACCTTCGCTGCAAGTTTCTCAACATCACTGGATTTTTTGATAATTCCTAACCCATCGCGAAGCCATTGAACAACTGCCCCGGCAATGAAAATACTTCCTTCAAAGGCATATTGTGTGTCATTGCCGATTCTCCAGGCAACAGTTGTGAGAAGTTTGCTTTTTGATTCTATCGGTTTATTACCTATATTCATCATCATAAAGCAACCTGTTCCATATGTGTTTTTAACCATCCCCGGTTCAATACACATTTGTCCGAACAAAGCTGCCTGCTGGTCACCGGCTATCCCAGTAACAGGTATAGCAGTGGCAAACTGACCTGCAGTTTTTCCATATACTTCGCTTGAGGATCTGACTTCCGGTAGCATACCTGATGGTATATTAAATATTTTCAGTAATTCTTCATCCCATTTAAGAGAGTGAATATTAAATAACATTGTTCTTGAAGCATTTGAAACATCAGTTATATGTAGTTTCCCCCTGGTAAGGTTCCAAACCAGCCACGAATCAATAGTTCCAAATGCTAAATGTCCATCCTCTGCAAGTTTTCTGGCGCCTTTCACATTATCCAATATCCATCGTATTTTTGTAGCAGAAAAGTAGGCATCAATTATCAATCCGGTTTTTTCGAGGATCTTCCTGCTTTGTCCATCATTCTTTAATGAGTCACAGAAATCTGCTGTACGCCTGTCTTGCCAAACTATAGCATTATGTACAGGTTTCCCTGTTTTTCTGTTCCAGACAACTGTCGTCTCTCGCTGGTTAGTGATCCCTATGGCAGCGATGTTGACGCTTTCGAGTCCTGCTTTTGTGATTGCCTCAAGTGCAACTCCGGCCTGTGTTGACCAGATTTCATCCGGATCATGCTCAACCCAGCCCGGTTTAGGGTAATATTGAGTAAATTCCTTTTGTGCAGTTGCTACGGGAAGTCCATTCCGGTCAAAAACAATTGCACGAGAACTCGTAGTTCCCTGATCGAGGGCTAAAATGAATTCTTTCATATTCCTTGTTATTAGGTGAATATCAAACTCCTATATATAGTTTTTTACCAACCCTTTATAAGATTCTACCTGTTCCTTCTGCCATTTTAGATCATATCCAAATTCCTCCGCCATCAAATCAGCTACCTTAGCGGCGATTTCTGCACTTGCACGGGCATTAAGAAATAAGGCACGGGTCCTTCTTGCAAGGATATCCTCAATAGTGAAAGGCATCTCATTCCTGCAAATCCAAAGTATTTCAGCCCTCGTATATGGTAATCTGGGATCAATAGTCATTCCCAAATCCGGGTTTTCAGTAATAATCTTTTCGATATCAATAGAGTGATCGCCATAGATATGCAAACGGTCTGAAGAATTAGTTCTCGTAAATGTGGTCAACTTAAGATTTGAAGTAATACATTTCTTCCCATCCAGAAAACCTGCTTTTATTGCTCTGTCAATAGTCTCTTCGGCCATCCGTCGATAAGTGGTCCATTTCCCACCAATAATAGTAAGAAGTCCTGAAGATGAAAGGTTAATCTTATGTCTGCGTGAAACTTCTTTCGTGGAAGCAGGATTATCCGGATTGGCGGCAAGAGGACGCAATCCGGCAAATATGGAGAGAATATCTTCCCTTCTTGGAGGTTTAACAAGGTATTTCTCAGCAGTTTTCAGAATAAAATTGATTTCTTTTTCAAGAGCTACTGGCTCTATATTTATTGTATCGAGCTGAGTATCTGTAGTTCCTATCACAACTTCATTGTACCAGGGAATAGCAAACAGGACTCTCCCATCATCTGTTTGTGGGATCATAATAGCCGAGTCACTCTGAAGGAAAGATTTATTGATAACAATGTGTACACCCTGACTTGGTTTTATAGTAGGCTTTGATTCCGGATTGTCCAATCTGGCCACCTCATCAGCGAAAACCCCTGTTGCGTTTATAACCAGACTGGCTTTCAGGTTGAATTCATCTCCTGAAGCAATGTCCTTAGCCCTTATACCGTAGATTTTCCCGTTTTCATTCTTCAGAAGGCCGGTAACTTTGAAATAATTAAGCACCATACCTCCTTTATCAACACATGATTGCGCCAGGGCAAATGCCATACGTGAATCATCAAACTGCCCATCGTGATAAACAACACCACCTTTCAATCCTTCTGGTTGTAAGAGAGGCAAACGGGACAGTGTCTTTTCCCGGTTGATAAAATAAGATTTCCCCATGCTTAAGCGTCCGGCCAACAGATCATAAAATTTCAGGCCCACCGTGTACATTATTGTATCCCACAGGGTATAAACCGGAATAACAAATTCCTGGTTGAAGGTCAGATGAGGTGCATTTTTAAGCATTGTTCCGCGCTCATGCAATGCCTCCATAACCAGTAGCAAATCACCCTGGGCCATATATCGTACTCCTCCATGAACCAGTTTTGTGCTGCGTGATGATGTTCCCTTTGCAAAATCAGACTGTTCGAGTAACAGTGTTTTATATCCACGTGAGGCGCCATCAACAGCCACACCCAATCCAGTAGCACCCCCGCCAATAACAATAATATCCCAGATTATCCCAGACTGTTTTTTTAATTCCTCAACAAATTTCTGGCGGTTCATACCGGATCTGATTTTACAATAATTATACGGAGAAATTCCCGGAAAAACAAAATTCAAATAAATGGATTTCCTCTGTGAAACTCTGCAGAAGGGATAGTTATTTAATTTATTGGCTGGTTGTTCGATGAGATTGCTTCGTCGCTTCGCTCATCCAGCAATGACCATGGACTGTACTTAATTCGGTTCATCTCCCAAACTGAACTTATCTTACTTGCACGGTCATTACAAGTTCCGCCCTGCGGGACGAAGCAATCTTAACCTGATCCTCCACGGGCCTTCCCATCAGTCCGTTATCGAACATTGCCCTGAAGCCCATATCATAACAGAATTTAATATTATTAATAATTTCTTTGCCGGCATGTTCACTAAACATCCCTATGCCTGGAGCATATTTCAGTTTGAAAGGAACAGGTGCATCAGTTGGCTTTTGTTGCTTTGGAAAAGCAACACTGCCAAAAACTGCAGGAGCAGCTAAAATAGCGGCTCCTGTTGCAGTGGTTTTTTTTATGAAGTTTCTTCTCGAATGATCCATACAATCAATATTGGGTAATAAAAATTACTTAATTGGTGCAGGATCCGGAACGTAAGCCAATCCTGCTACAGGTACTGTTTTGTCAATATCAACAGGACCAAAATCAAAAACTTTCGGACCAAGTTTGAGATCAGAGTTCATCAATTCTTCATAAGTTACCTCTTTGCCGGTATAAGCAGATATACGACCCATGATTGCATCCATGGTTGAAATAGCTGTATTCTCTGCCTCATTTATAGGTTTATCTGTACGGATAGCTGTAACGAGATCAATATGCTCCTGAACATATGGGTCAACACTTAGACGTGTTGTTGGTTTCCCATCTTTATCCAGAGGATATTTATATTTCCAAACCTCTGTTCCTTCAAGGTCAAGGATTACGCTATGGCAGTCAGTTGAACCTTTTGTTCCCTGGATTCTTTCTGATACATTATTTGTGCAACCATTAATCTGGCGGCACATGCTATGAAAATGAATTCCATTTTCAAAAGTAAAATCTACACTGAAATTATCATACTGGTCACCTGTAACACGACGAAGTCTTGATCCAAATCCGACTGCTTTAACAGGATGAGTGCCTGTGAACCAGTTCATTATATCGAGGTTATGAACATGCTGTTCTACAATATGGTCACCTGAGAGCCATGTCCAGTTAACCCAGTTACGGATCATATATTCCATTTCGCTCCAGGTAGAGTTCGGATCGCGATGCCATAGTTTACCTCCATTCCAGTAAACATTACCGCCAGTGATATCGCCAATTTTACCCTGAGCTATTTGCTGCCAGGTAGCAACGTAGTCGCGCTGGTGACGGCGCTGGGTACCTGTAACTATGCTCAGATCCATACCTTTGGCTTTCTGAGCGGTTGCCATAATTGATCTTGCTCCCACAGGGTCTACACAAACAGGTTTTTCTGCAAATACATGTTTCTTTGCCTGTATCGCTGCTGCTAGAATCTCCGGACGAAAAAAAGGAGGTGTAGCTGTAATAATGATATCAACACCGGCATCAATTACCTTCTGGTAAGCATCAAAGCCCACAAAACATTTATCGAGAGGAACTTCCTGTCCTTTTTCTTTTAATATCTCTGCCCTGCAGGAATCTATACGGTCCTTAAATGTGTCACCCAAAGCAACGATCTGAAGATTTGGTCCGGCACTCAGAAAGTTAATAGCAGCACCTGTTCCCCGACCGCCGCAACCAATAACACCTGCTTTAAGAACTGGCCCATCGGGTGCCTGGTCTAGCATTGCAGGAAGTGCAACAACCTTTTTTGTCTCTCGGGCACAACTGGTTATAATAGAAGGGACAATTACTCCTGCTATTCCAACCGTTGCTGCTTTACCAAGAAAATTACGTCTTGAAATACCTGATTTTTTCATATTATATTAGGTTAAGGGGAACTGTCAAATATTTAATGTCTTAAGTCAGTTTTGTAATCTAACCAAATGTAAAGATAGGCTTTTAAAATAGCAAATAATTTACTCCTTTTAATGTTTTTTAACTTAAGCCAAAAGGCTAATAAGACTAACTTGAATGATATTATACAAATCCCGATAGAAGGTGGTAAATGATAGTATTCTTACCTTACTATTTCACTTCAACATTCCCGGATTTATCGTCAAATTCACATACTACCCTTAACCCGACATTGAAACAGTCGGAGTACCACCAGATACTTTTCGGCATCTGCGGATCGGTTTTCAACCACAACTCTGTCTTAGTAAAATCGCGGGCTGCACTTCTCAGAACACCTGCTGTACTTAAGAATGAACCTCCACGCACAACATGTTCAGTTCCCTTTTCCGGACCCTTCGGATCTTTGACGATCCCTTCGGTATATTGTGAATAAGCATCCGGCTGGTACCAGTCGGAACAGAACTCAGCTACGTTTCCGGCCATATTCCTTAAACCAAAAGGATTTGGCTTCACTTTGTCGGGAGTTTGCGTTTTTGCCGGACTATTACCTTTATATATTATATAGGTATTTATTATGGTTGTATCGTTTTTTGAAAGTTTTGCTTTTATCCCGCTTTTCTCAAATTTCTTCGGATCGCCCGGGAAGAAATAGGGACCTGATGAACCTGCCCTGCAGGCATATTCCCACTCTGCTTCTGTCGGAAGACGATAGGTCTTCCCGGTAACAGAAGTTAACCATTTACAGTAGGTTTCGGCTGTATGAAAAGAAAAAGAAATTGCAGGCCTCTTACCCAATCCCCATCCCTGGTCAGGCTGGCCGTATGGTGGTGTGGCACCTGAGATTGCATCAGTCTTCGACTCGCTTTCTTTTCTTAACCCCTCCGTGTCAGTGGAACGACCTTCACCAGCTGTCTGAATATAAAATGCGAGATATTCATCCCACGAAACTTCGATCTCAGCCATAAAGAACTGGCCTATCTCAACTTCCCTGACAGGTCCTTCATCCTCTTTTCTGAAAGGTTCCGAAGCAGGACTTCCCATTTTGAAAGTTCCACCCGGTATTGCGATCATATTAAATGTAACAGGTGATTTTGGAATACGTTCGGTGAAATTTTTAAATTCACTGATCTTTGTGGGTTCAGTAAATATCTCTTTTGCAGCAGAGAAGGTATTACCAAATGTGGAATTGCTTCCATGAGTATACCCTTCAATGAAATGCCCTGCATTCAGGTGACAGTTTATACAATTCAGTTCGTCAGTTTTTTTTGTCTGTGTATAATAAAGGTGAGCATCTTCTCCGGCTTTTGTAAGCTTTGCAGGGAAAAGATTTTGGTGACATTTAATACAACTTCTTTCATAAACATAACCACGGGCAACTTCAAGTCTTCTTCGGTCCACCCAGTTAAATGAAGCTGAATCTTTTGTCCATTTGCTCCAAAGATCGCGTAATCCTGTTTTCAATTTTGCCCGGAGATATCCTTCGCCTTCCGGAGGCAGATGACAATCCACACAGGCAATCCTGTATCCCGATCGAGTATCATAGTGTACAGATTTTTTCCAAGATGCGTCTGCCGTTGGATGAATATGACATGAGACACAATAATCGTTAGCTGATGTCATATGCAGCGCTTTGGCTCCACCAAGGACAAGTAACGCCTCAACAATTAACCCGGGAAAAAACCATAAAAGGAATCGCTTCATAAATCAGAATTTGCAGGGTTCAAGATAAAAAAATATCTTTCATCCGATTCAGGTATTGATCATTTTCAGGAAAAATTAATAAGAAACGAAGACCGAAGTATTGATAAAATCAAGTCCACAATTATTACTTGTTTTCACTTGTAAGTGACGGATTGCTTCGTCGCTACGCTCCTTACAATGACCGTGTACTTTCTCGATTAGTTGTTTCATCCATAACTAAACTAACTTATTTGCACCGTCATTGCGAACGTAGTGAAGCAATCCCAAACACCCATCCTGTGAATCAACTTATCTTCCTTGCGATCCAAACCTTTAAAACGGAAGATGAATCCTATATGAATATTATACGTTAATTGGTATTTTTGCAGCAAAATCTTTACTCCATGAAAAGAATATTAATTATTATCATTGGTCTTGTAATTAATCTTACTCTTTTTTCACATCCATGGAAACCTAATCATTATGTGATAATTGACACTGATGGCGGAATTGACGACATAAGGGCTATTACCATGCTTCTTGCATCTCCCGATGTAAGGGTGCTGGCAATAACAGTATCCCCGGGGGCCCTGAATGCAGATATTGCATATATAAAGGTAAAAAGTCTGCTTAACTCATTTTACCACGAAGGGGTACCTGTCGGGATTAACAGAACCTGTAATTTCAAATCACCCGACTTCCAGGTTGCTTTAAATGCCCGATGGGGTGAAGAGAGTGGTTTGGATGATAAAAATGCAGCTGATTGCATCAGCCTGATAAAAGAGATACTTTCAACCGAAAAAACGAAAGTTAGTTTTATATGTCTCGGAGGTATGTCAACTGTTTCATTAGCTATGAAGGGAGTTCCCCTCTTTAAACAACAGGTAAAAGAGATTATCTGGAGTTCCGCTGGACCAAATGATAAAAACGGCTTTAATTATAAAATTGATATTCCGGCAACTGAAAAGGTTTTAAAAGGAGATATTCCTGTCCGGATGGTAAAAGGTTTGGGACAGGAGATCTTTTATAATGAATCAACGCTTAAAGCTATTTCATTGATACCAACAATTTATGCTGACAGGATATCTGGATTCTTCAGATCAGAAATCGTAACAAACCATGAGTTTTCATTCTCCGCGACTGATGAAATGGTTGCTCTTTATCTGCATTATCCCCAGCTTTTTCAGCATGATACAATAGCTGATGATTTTGAGTATTCGCCTGCAAACATCGCTTCACTGAGAGAGAACATGATTAAAATACTTGCCGGGCAAACAGTTGCTAAAAATCAGACTATTAAGGAATTCCCAGTCGATCCTTCATTTTATTTTGCTGATATTGAACCTTTCGTAACTGAAATTAGTAAAAAATTCGGAATGGATGAATGGATATCATCAGTAATTACCAATGAATTACATCGTCATCTTGGTGTTTTTTCCATTGTCGGTGTTAAAATGGGAATAAGGGCAAGAGAATATTTCGATACAGGAGTTGACGAGTTCAGTACAATTTCATTTGCAGGTTCAGATCCTCCACTAAGTTGTATTAATGATGGTTTACAGGTCAGTACAGGATCAACTCCCGGTCATGGATTACTGACTGTAATAAACGACACCCTAACTGTTCCGTCAGCTGAATTCAACTATATGAACCGGAAGATTCGTCTGACCCTAAAACCTCAGGTTGCTGAGAAGATCATTGCTGAGCTGAAAGAGATAAATTTTGTAAATGATCTCGATAGTAATATTTACTGGGAACTGGTAAGGAAGAACTCAATCAAGTATTGGCGCGATCTCGACAGACACGATATTTTTATAATCGAAGAAATACAGTAAAGGTATTTTTTACCACACTTGCGAAAGATTGCTTCGTCACTTCGTTCCTCGCAATGACCGTGGATGTAATAATATGCGGTACTATCCCAAACAGACCTTACTTAATTGTATCGTCAGTGAGAGCGGAGCGAAGCAATCCCAACCTCACATCCACACCTATTCTATTTATTGTATTCGTCGAAAAAATCGTTCCCTTTATCATCTGTAATTATGAAAGCGGGCATATTCTCCACTTTTATCTTCCGGATTGCTTCCATTCCAAGCTCTTCAAAATCAACCATTTCCACCGATTTTATATTTTCTTCAGCAAGGATAGCTGCCGGACCGCCAACTGATCCGAGATAAAACCCTCCATATTTTTTGCATGCATCGATAACCTGCCTGCTCCGGTTCCCTTTTGCAAGCATGATCAAAGAACCGCCAAGACTTTGGAAAAGATCAACATAAGAATCCATGCGTCCGGCTGTTGTCGGACCAAAGCTCCCCGACGGCATTCCTTCAGGTGTTTTTGCCGGGCCTGCATAGTAAATCGGGTGATTTTTAAAATATAGAGGCATTGGTTTGCCTTCATCAATCATCTTTTTAATCCTCGCATGTGCAGTATCTCTGGCAACGATTAGTGTTCCGGTGAGATTCAACCTTGTCTTAACCGGATACTTAGTGAGTTCGGCAACCACTTCTTTCAAAGGACGGTCGAGATTGATCTCGACAGGTTTTTCCAGCTCAGGAGCTTTTGCCGGCATAAACCGGGCAGGATTTTTTTCCAGCTCTTCAAGAAAAATCCCTTTCCCCGTGATGTGGGCCTTAATATGTCTGTCGGCGCTGCAACTTACACCCAGTCCTACAGGGCACGAAGCTGCATGGCGGGGCAATCTGATAACCCTGACATCATGAACAAAGTACTTTCCTCCGAATTGCGCCCCCACACCATATTCATGGCAAATTTTTTCAATTTTCTTTTCCCATTCAATATCGCGAAAAGCTCGTCCGCTTTCATTACCAGTTAATGGAAGCTGGTCGAGATACCCTGCTGAAGCCTCTTTAACTGTTTTAAGTGTTGCCTCAGCGGACGTTCCGCCTATGACAAGTGCAAGATGATATGGCGGACATGCAGAAGTACCCAGTTCTTTTATCTTCTCTTTTACAAATTTTATGAGAGATTCTTCATTGAGTAACGATTTGGTCTGCTGATACAGAAATGTCTTGTTAGCCGAACCACCACCCTTTGTTATAAAAAGAAACTCATAGGTATTACCCTCGGTTGAATAGATATCTATCTGTGCAGGAAGATTGGTTCCGGTGTTCTTCTCTTCGAACATTGAAAGGGGAACAACCTGAGAATACCTGAGATTCTTCTCTTTAAAAGTTTCATATATGCCTCTTGACAGATGTTCGGCATCCTTGCTTCCTGTCCGGACGTCCTCTCCCTTTTTCCCTATAACTATTGCAGTTCCCGTATCCTGGCACCAGGGCAGATCCTCCTTTGATGATATCACAGTATTGCGAAGCATCATATATGCTACAAAACGATCATTATCAGTTGCTTCCGGATCATCGAGAATTGTTGCAAGTTTTTCGAGGTGAGATGTTCTGAGGAAGAAAGAGAGGTCGGAAACAGCCTTCTTGGCAAGTAGCACCAGACCTTTGGGATCCACATTTAGGATTTCCCTTCCTCCTTCTTCAACAACTTTAATATACTTTTTTGTCAGCAATCTGTAGGTGGTCGAGTCCCCCTCAATCTGAAAAGGTTTCTCGTAAATAAATTCTGCCATATATGTTGATGTTAATTTATTAACAATGGAATGATTATGAAGTAATTGCAAAATTTAAAATAAGGCTATATCAAATATAAGAACAAATGTTTTACCAAACAATTTTACCCTCTTTCTTGTTTCCCCCAGGGGAGCGCCGAGCGTATAAAAATTGCCTGGTATGCAATTTTAGTGAAGGCGCCAGACAGTCGCGTTGGCCATCGCCCAAGCTGGCCCCTCCCGTGGGGGAAAGACGGGATGGGGGTCATTAAAACAAATTTGCACCTAACAACTTGAATAAATTACCTTTAAATAAATTATTATAGTATCTCCGAAAAATTAAATTTTTCTTTGGCTCTTATTCCTTTCGGAGTCATCTCAAGATTGCAGCACTCAGTACGTTCATCATGCTGAAAAACAAAGATGTATCCACCTTCCAGAGCTTCATTAAGAAGTCTTTGCTTCTCTTCTATTGTTTTAAGCGACTCAATATCATAACTCATGTTCCAGATAAGCGGAATATGGGCAATTGTAGGAATAAGATCACCGGTATACACTAGGGTTTTATCTTTAAATTTAATTACCGGGATCATCATTCCGGGGGTATGACCGTAACATAACATTAAAGAAAATCCTGGAAATAGGTCCCCCTCTTCATCGATAAGGTTAAGGTGACCGCTCTGCCCGATAGGTAAAATATTTTCTTCAAGAAAGGAATCAGCTTCACGCAGATTATTCTTTACGGCCCACTTCCATTGTGTACGACTGACATGATAGGTTGCTTTGGGGAATGTCAGTTTATAGCCATCACCTCTTTCTTCTCTCTTCACACCTCCCCCGCAATGATCGGCATGCAGATGTGTGAGAAAAACATCTGTAATATCTTCCGGGCTGTAGCCTATGTTTTTAAGCCCTTCAATTAATCCTTCCCCCCCATGCAGATAAACATGCCTAAAAAATTTCTCATCCTGTTTATCGCCCCATCCTGTGTCTATGAGAATCACATGTCCTGCCGTTTCCACAACCATTGATCGCAATGTGAGTTCAATGAGGTTATTTTCATTGGATAAATAATAACGCGACCAAAGAACTTTGGGAACAACCCCGAACATTGCACCACCGTCAACCATGAAATTAGCAATATTAAAAAGATGAAGTTTCATATTGTATTGTAAAATATTATACAATTATAAGAAATTCAGGATTTATTTATATTAAAACAGATAAAATGCATAATAGTTGCTGATCACTTCGGCTCTTTGCGAATCCACCCTAACCTTCTGTGTAACAGTAAAGAATTAATACAGAGTTACACAAGGCAGACATAGAAATATAAAGAAAAAAAAGGTTAAATGAATCGAATTTTTATAATATCTTTCGAATCATTATCAATAAAACCTACAAAATCTTACAATTTCAAACCATGAAAAAGCTTTGACCATTATTCTTCATTTTGACTATTTCATCTGTCCTACTAGCTCAGACAGGGAAGGTTTATGACAACCTTTCGATTCAGAGTAAGATATTAAAAATGGACCGGAAATATGCCATATATCTCCCTCCCGATTACGAGACATCGCAGCGTAGCTATCCTGTCCTTTATCTGTTGCATGGGGCGGGTGATGATCAGACCGGATGGGTACAGTCCGGTGAAGTTCTGCCTATTGCCGATGAAGTTATAAAATCCGGAGCTGCAACTGCAATGATCATTGTAATGCCCGATGCCAATACAGGAAAGCGTGGTTATGTAAATGATATAAAAGGAGAATGACCTTATGAGGATTTTTTCTTTCAGGAATTCATGCCTTTTATTGAAAAATCGTATCATATAAAAGCAGATAAAAGATATCGTGCTATTACAGGTTTATCAATGGGTGGAGAAGGTACATTCATTTATGCCCTGCATCATCCTGAATTGTTTTCAGCAGCTTGCCCTCTCAGCGCTGCCACCAGGCCGAGAAACCTTGATGAATTAAAGGATTACAGGTTGTGGCAGGGTGTTGAAGGCATTTCAGATGCTGACAAGGAATCATATTATAAGCGTAATAGTGTCTTGAACCTGATTGAGAATATACCTGAAGATCAGAAAAAAGCAGTCAGATGGTATATCGATTGTGGTGATGATGATTTTCTTTATGAAGGTAATTGCCTTGTACACATTGCAATGCGTAAGAAGGAGATACCTCACGAATTCCGGATTCGCGATGGTGCTCACAACTGGACCTACTGGAGGGCTTCTTTACCAAACGTACTGGATTTTGTTTCGATGGGTTTCCATCAGTTTTAAAAAAAATCTAACATCAATATTTTAAGAATAGAGACGTCCAAATTGGGCGTCTCTAATGTTTTCAGTTTGTATGCGGTTTTGATTTTTTTTCTGTTAGCAGAAACATAAGCCTCATCATTATCCTGATCATCTGGTATGAGAACCAGTCAGTAAGCTGGAAAACCCAGGTTTTCCGTTTAATATACTCTTTAAAAGTTACTTGCCGGCAGTCGTTTTCAATGATCCCAAGAAGGAGATCCTCAAACTTTTGGGCAAACTTTGTATCAAGGATATCGGTATTCATTTCGACACTGCCGTAATCGCTGAGATGGTTCATATTATAACTGCCGATTGTGCTCCATTTACCATCTACCGTGGCTACTTTCGCATGCAGGTTTGATGGAAGGTATTCATAAATTGTAATATTATTGCGAAGGATAAAATCATAAAGAAAATTGGTCGCTCTTTTAAATACAGGTTCATCAGAATCAGCTGAAAGGACTATTATTATATTGACTCCGCGACGGCTTGCATTCCTAAGTAGCCTGCGTTCATTTCGTCCGGGCAGGAAATAACTTGCAAAAATTATCATCCTGTTTTGTGCATGTTTAAGAGCAGAGCGATAGCTCTTCAATATCTCTATTTTATTCCTGTACCAGTTATTCTGCAAAACTTTCACTTTAACATTGTCGTCATAGGATAAAGGATTATGAACAGTTTCCCTCGAGCGTTCTTTCTTGAGAATAAATGCTCTGTTCCAAAGTCTTTTAAGAATAAGCAATACATGAGCGCATTCGGGACCTTTAATCAATAAGGCAAAGTCGAGCCATTTTTTTAAATCTTTGGTGCCATGATAGCGGTTGGCAATATTCATTCCGCCAACAATAGCAGTATCACCATCAACAAGCAGAACTTTATGATGGAGCCTCAGACTTAACTTAAAACCTTTGGTTATTAATCCCGGAGAAAACATGCGGAAAAGAATGCCAGCTTTTTCAACATCGTTTATCAGGTCCTTAGAAAAAGTGCTGCCCCCATACGCATCAAGCAGAAAATAGACTCTTACTCCTCTCTCTGCCGCTCTGATAAGTGCGTTTGATATACGTCTGCCTATCTCATCATCATCAACAATATATGTTTGAAAATGGATATATTGTCTTGCTTCATCGATTGCCTTTTCACATGCAGCAAAAAAGTTCTCTCCGCTTTGAAGCAGTTCAACGTAATGTCCGCCTTTATAATCGTTTCGTGCAGAAATTTGCATAAGATTAGCCAACGATCGTATCTCTGATACAAATATAGAATATTAACATCAAGATCGCTATTATCATCCTTTTTACATTACTTAACCTTTTTAACCGAAAAGTTCGCAAAGAAGAGCAAAGTGCACAAAGTTAATGCCATGTCATTCAATTATTTGGGATCCTGAAAAAAAAAGACCAAAACATAATATATTTACTATTTTTATAATGATTTTTTCAAAGATTATAATCATGAATAGAAGAAAAATGATAGGAAGTATAGCAGGGGCAGCAGTAATAACTGCCGCAAGCCCTCTAAACAGTGTTTTTGCAGGAGTTGGCGAAGGAGCCACCCAGCTAAAAGGAAATATCCGTCATTCAGTAAGTCAATGGTGCTATAACGATATCCCCCTTGAGAATTTTGTCAAAGCATGCAAGGAAATGGGTATAGAATCTATTGAATTACTTGGTGAAAAGGATTGGGCTATAGTTAAAAATGCCGGACTTAAATGTGCTGTAGGTTATGCGACAGACTGGGGTATTCCTAAGGGATTTAACCGAATCGAAAACCATGACAAACTGATCACTGATTTTGAGTCAGTGATACCGAAAGCAGCAGCAGCAGGTGTTCCGAACCTTATTTGTTTCTCCGGTAACCGTGAAGGGCAGAATGATAATGAAGGAATGATAAATTGCGCAAAAGGATTGCGTAAGCTTATACCAACGGCTGAAAAATATGGCGTAACTATTATCATGGAGCTTCTTAACAGTTATGGACATAAAGATTATCAATGTGACAAAACACCTTGGGGTTCAGCACTTTGTGAGATGGTCGGATCGGAGAGATTTAAACTCTTGTATGATATTTACCACATGCAGATAATGGAAGGTAACATTATTGACACAATTACAAAATACAGTCAATACATTGGCCACTTCCATACCGGAGGCGTGCCCGGAAGGCACGAACTTGATGAAACCCAGGAACTCTATTATCCGGCAATAATGAAAGCTATTGTGAAAACAGGTTATAAAGGATTTGTCGGTCAGGAATTTGTACCATCTGAACCAGACAAACTGGAGTCATTGCGGAAATGCATCCAGATATGTGATGTGTAGAATGAAAGTTCACTTTATTGCTATTGGTGGTGCGGTAATGCATAATCTGGCAATTGCTCTTCATAAAAAAGGGTATATCATAACAGGATCAGATGATGAGATCTTTGAACCTTCAAGGTCGAGATTAGATCAGTACAGTCTCCTTCCTGAAAAATACGGATGGGATGCCGGTATGATAACTGCTGACATAAATACTGTCATCCTGGGAATGCATGCAAAACCTGATAATCCGGAACTCATTAAGGCACATGAGCTCGGACTAAAAATTATGTCATTCCCGGAATATCTTTACGAACAGACAAAAGACAAAAAACGGATTGTTGTTGCCGGAAGCCATGGCAAAACCACAACTACTGCAATTATAATGCATGTTTTCAGATTTCTCGGAATTAAATTCGATTATATGGTGGGTTCCCAGATTGAAGGATTTGAAACGATGGTAGGTTTATCGGATGAAGCTCAGATTGCCGTTTTTGAAGGAGATGAGTATCTCACATCAGCACTCGATAAAAGACCCAAGTTTCATCTTTATATGCCTGATATTGCTGTATTGAATGGTATTGCGTGGGATCATATTAATGTATTTCCTACTTTTGAAAACTATATTGAACAATTTAAGGTTTTCGTTGGAAAAATTTCTGATGGAGGATCTCTGATTTACTTTGATGGTGATGCTGAAGTGAAAAAAATTGCCCTTGCCTCAGGAGATAATATCAGAAAGATTCCATATAAAATTCATGGCTACTTTCAAAATAAAACCGGATTCTTTGCTGCGACACATAGCAGGGTCGTACCGATAAAAATATTCGGAGAACATAATATGCAAAACCTTTCAGCTGCGCGCGAGGCTTGTCTATCTGTCGGTATTACAGAGGATGATTTTTATGGAGCCATCAAGAGTTTCAAAGGTACCTCCAGGAGACTGCAGAAACTGAAAGAGAATGAAAATGGGTCTATATACCTCGATTTTGCACATTCACCATCAAAGGTAAAAGCCTCAGTTGAAGCAATAGTTTCAAGGTATCCGAAAAGGGAGATCATTGCGTGTCTTGAGCTTCATACATATTCGAGCCTGAATAATGACTTCCTTCCTCTTTATAATGGGACATTTGCAAATGTTACCGCTGCATTCGTCTATTTTAATCCTCATGCTATTGAATTAAAAAAGCTAAAACCTCTTTCCAAAGAATCTGTAAAAAAAGCTTTTGGCGGAGAAAATATCAGAGTGTATGATAACTGCGAAGAAATGTTTTCTTTTATAAAAGCCCAAAACTATTCATGCCCGGTTTATCTTTTTATGAGCTCCGGAGATTTTGACGGTTTTGATTTTAATAGTTTACTATAATATCAGAACCTTGTTTATCGGACATTTTTTAGGTCTAAATATTTTGTGGATCGAAAAAAACATCCTTTCTTTGCATCCGCATTTTAAAGTTCTTTGTTCGGTCCATTCGTCTAGTGGCTAGGACGTCAGGTTTTCATCCTGGTAACAGGGGTTCGATTCCCCTATGGACTACAATTTTTAAGAGTTTAAAGATAATTTATATATCCATGGCAAATCATAAGTCGTCAGAAAAAAGGATCAGGCAGATCGAAGTAAGAAAAGAGAATAACAAATATTATGCAAAAACAACGCGTAACGCTCTTAAGACATTTCGTGAAACAAACAACAAAGAAGAGGCAGCAGTTCTGCTTCCAAAATTAACTTCTATGCTCGACAGGCTGGCAAAGAAGAATATTATTCACAAGAAAAAGGCTTCAAACCTGAAGTCATCAATTGTTAAGCACGTAAGCAGCTTATAAAATCATATTATTATATATAGGGAGGCTGTATCATAATGGTACGGTCTTTTTTATTTTTTAGACGAATGACACACAACTCACGATACACGGCTCACGAAAATCTATTTAAAACTGAAACGTAATGCTTTTCACCTTGCGTCGTGAGTCCTGCGTCATTTTTTTTGTAATGTGCCTAACTTTAATTATATTGCATATGCATTTCAAATCTTTCGCTGCATGTCTCTTAAAATTACTGACTGGGCTGTCGAAGACAGACCCAGGGAAAAACTTATTCAGAAAGGTACTTCCAGTCTGAGTGATGCCGAACTTCTTGCAATACTGATAAGTTCGGGAACAAAGGATAAATCGGCCGTTGATCTTGGTCGTGAATTATTAGGTATTGCAAACAATGACCTTAATACTCTTGGTAAACTTACAATTGCCGATCTCAAAAAGTTACGTGGTATAGGTACCGCAAGAGCTGTAACAATTACTGCAGCTCTTGAACTGGGTCGAAGACGGAAGCTGGCTGATATCAAGGATGTCCCTCAGATCAAAAGTTCAAAAGATGTCGCTGATATTTTTCAGCCACTTCTCTCCGATCTTCTGCACGAAGAGTTCTGGATCTTGTTTCTCAACAGGTCAAACAAAGTGATTAACAAGATGAAACTGAGTCAGGGTGGCATAAGCGGCACTGTTACCGATGTACGCCTGGTGATGAAAAAGGCTATCGAATACTTAGCTTCGGGTATTATTGTTTGCCATAATCATCCTTCAGGAAACCTTAATCCAAGTGAATCGGATACAAAAATAACTCAGAAGATAAAAGAGGTAGGTAACCTGATGGATATTCAGCTTCTCGATCACCTTATAATCTCTGATAAGGATTATTACAGTTTTGCAGATAATGGATTGCTATGAAATAAACCCATCTGTTCCGCCGAAGCGGGAATTCTCTCTAAAGGTATTCTGTTTTGGAAGAAGTGCCCCCTGGCCACTTCGCGGCCATCCCCCTAAAGGGGGACAAATTTGTGGTATTTACCTGAATTACTCTTGAATACAGAGGATTAGCCCCCCTTCAGGGGGGTTGGGGGGCCAAAGAATTTTTTCACTTCACTGCTATCCTCGCATTTTTCCAGCAACTCAGAAATAGACTTTTTCAAAACCGGGTGAACCATCTCAGGAGCAATTTCACATAGGGGAACCAATACAAATTTTCTCTCATGTAACAACGGATGAGGAATTTTCAGAGTTTCTTCATCTAAAATCATATCCTCATAAAACAGGATATCGATATCGATCAGTCTGGATGTGTAATGCGTTTCGCTTCTGACTCTGCCTAATAAAGATTCTATCATCATAATTCTTCCTAAAAGTCCGGAAGGGGCCAGCATTGTTTCAACTTTCACGACCAAATTAAGAAATTCATTCTTAGTCAGAAATCCCCAGGGCTCAGTTTCATATATTGCTGAAGAGTTCAGAACCGGACCAATAAATTCCTTTATTCTTGTAACAGCTTGTTCAAGATTGCCTTCCCTGTTACCAAGGTTTGTTCCGATACCAAGAAACACTCTTTTCATAATCAGATCAATCTCACATCAAAATTATTAAATACATGTATACCTTTACAAATTCATTTTGTTTTTTATATATTTAAAATTCATTTCTTAAACACTTGAAAAGATGAAAAACTTTCTTAAATACACTCTGGCAACTATAACCGGAATAATTATTGCTTCTGTTCTTTTCTTCATTGTTGTGCTTGCAAGTTTTAGTGTTATAGTTTCATCGGGTAATAAACCCGTTTCAATAAGTAATAATTCTATTCTGGTATTAAAAGCCGGAGTTAGGATTCCTGACAGGGGAGATCAAAACCCGCTTTCCGGAATCGATCTGTTTAATATGACCTTTGCTCCTGCTCCCGGACTGAATGAAATACTGCATAACATTGAAAAAGCCTCAGGTGACAGTAAAATTAAGGGCATTCTGATTGAAAATGGACTTCTTCCTTCGGGATGGGCGACAACTGAGGAGATCAGAAACGCGCTTATGAAATTCAGGGAGAATGGAAAGTTTGTAATTTCCTATACTGATTATATCCTGACGCAGGAGTGTTACTATTTGTCGACTGCTGCTGACAAGATTTTTATTAATCCGGGATCAATGGTTGATTTCAAGGGTCTGAGCAGCGAGGTTATGTTTTACAAAAAAGCACTGGAAAAGATCGGTGTGGAAGTCCAGGTAATCCGTCACGGTAAATATAAGGGGGCCGTAGAACCTTTTATTCTGGATAAATTAAGTGAAGAAAACAAGACTCAAATAAAAGATTATGCCGGATCAATATGGAATCAGGTTATTGCAGATATATCAAAATCAAGAGGCATACCAGATGAACAACTTAACCGTCTTGCTGATAATCTTGATGGCAATCTTGCATCCAGAGCCCTCGAGACAAAACTTGTTGACGGGCTGATGTACCGCGATGCGTTGATTGATACCTTAAAAGTCATGTCTGGAATAAGTAAAGATAAAGATCTCAAGCTGGTATCTATGATCAAATACAATAAGGTCCCGGATCCTAAAATTATTTATTCTGCAAAAAACAAAATAGCAGTAGTTTATGCATCAGGAACTATTGTGACCATCAGAGGAAACGATAACAATATCGGAGGAAATTATTACGCTGACGTGATCAGGAAAGCAAGACTCGATACTTCCATCAAGGCAATTGTTCTTAGGGTTAACTCGCCAGGCGGCAGCGCAACAGCTTCAGATATTATATGGCGGGAACTGGATCTAGCTGCCAGGGTTAAACCGGTAGTGATATCCATGGGTAATTATGCCGCTTCGGGAGGATATTTCATCTCCGTTCCCGCAACAAAAATATATGCAGATCCCATGACTATATCAGGGTCAATTGGCGTATTCGGTCTGATACCAAATGCAGGCAAGCTATTAGAACAGAAACTTGGACTGACAACAGAAATCGTAAATACAAATAAAAATTCAGATTTCCCTTCAATTTACAGACCTATGAATAACTATGAGAAAAAGATTATGCAGTTGAGTATTGAAAAGATTTACAACGATTTTGTAAGTAAAGTAGCGTCAGGACGAAAGATGGCTGCCGGGTCGGTTGACAGCATCGGACAGGGAAGGGTTTGGAGTGGAACCAGCGCTGTGAAAATAGGCCTCGTGGATGAATTAGGTGGTCTTAAAGATGCTATTAAAGGGGCAGCAAATCTTGCAAGGATTGAATCATATTCAATAAGAGAACTTCCAGTGATTGAAGACCCCTATACAAGAATCCTTTCACAGCTTGGCGGTGAGATCAGAATGAAAATTCTAAAAAAGGAGCTGGGAGAATCGATAAAGTATTACAATATGGTTCAGGAAATAAAAGATCTGTCAGGGATACAGGCAAGGCTACCCTATTTTATTGAGATACATTAATTGACAGTACTTAGAGTGAGCTAGAGTTTGGAGTACTTAAAATTTTAGCCATCTTTAAGTGATTTGTTTCAGGGAGAAAAACCCCTCTGTCCCGCCGAAGCGGGACATCTCCCCTAAATGGGAGATAATACTCTGATACTTAGTAGAATTTCACTTTGACACAGAGGGTTAGCCCCCCTTTAGGGGTGGTAGGGGGCAAGACTCCAGGCACTAATTAAATTTGAACATGAGACTTATTAAAAACATATTTCTTTATCCTGTTTCTCTTCTTTATGGTCTGATAACCGGTATTAGAAATTTTTTATACAATGCCGGAGTTCTTCCATCTGTGGAGTTCCCCTTCCCTGTTATTTGTGTCGGAAATATCACTGTTGGCGGGACGGGTAAAACACCGCATACGGAATACATCGCCGGATTGCTCAGGGAAAATTTTAAAGTAGCAATCCTGAGCAGGGGTTACAAAAGGAAGACCCGTGATTTCAGAATAGCCTCATCATCATCTCTGGTAAGGCATGTTGGTGACGAGCCTATGCAGATTTACCGGAAGTTCCCTGATATTCTTGTAACAGTTGACAGAAACCGGGTTCGTGGAGTAAAAAGGATTCTTAAGGAAAATCCGGAAACAGACGTAATTATTCTGGATGACGGTTTTCAGCATAGAAGTATAACACCAGGTTTTTCAATCCTTCTTTCTGATTTTGAAAGGCTTATTGTGAGAGATCACATGTTGCCTTATGGCAATCTGAGAGAAAACAAAGGAAATATGAGAAGAGCCGATATAATACTGATCACCAAATCTCCGGAAAACTTATCTCCAATACAGAGAAGATTGATTGTGAAAGAGGTTGACAAAGCTCATTATCAGAATCTCTATTTTACTTCACTTAAATATAAACCACCTCATCCTGTTTTTGAAAGCTGCGATCCTGAAGAATCAGTTTTGTCAGAATGTGCCGCCAGATGCGGAATTGTTCTTATAACGGGAATAGCCAATCCCCAACCTCTTAAAGAATATTTACAGAAAAGTTACGACGAGATAATCCATCTATCTTTTCCGGATCACCATAATTTTGAAGATGATGACCTGGTTAGTATTTCATCAGCCTATAAGAATCTTAAGTCAACAACCAGGTATCTGTTTACTACAGAAAAAGATGCGGTAAAATTGCGGGAATTTACTAATATTGCTGAACCGATAAGATCGGCATTTTTTTATATCCCCATAGGAATACATTTTTTGAATGAGGACCAAGATGAGTTTGATAATCTGATAGTTGACTATGTTAGAAAAAATAAAAGAAACAACAGAGTTTCTGAAAGCTAAAGGGATAATTAATCCCGACGCTGGTATTATCCTGGGTACCGGTCTGGGTGAGCTTACTTCTAAAATTGATAAGCGGATTGAAATAGATTATAAAGATATCCCTAATTTTCCTATCTCAACAGTTGAAGGTCATGCTGGCAAACTCATATATGGAGAATTCGGCAAGAAGAAGATTGTTGCAATGAAAGGCAGGTTCCATTATTATGAAGGTTATAGTCCGGAACAGGTTGCATTACCGGTCAGAGTTTTGAAATACCTTGGTATTAAATGTCTCTTTCTTTCTAATGCGGCAGGGGGAGTTAATCCCTCCTTTCAGATAGGTGATATAATGGTAATTACTGATCATATTAACCTTTTGCCAAATCCGTTAATTGGACCAAATGATGATCGGATAGGCCCCAGGTTCCCCGATATGGGAGAAGCTTACGATAAGTACCTTGTTAATAAAGCATTACTTATTGCAGAGGAACAGAATATCAGAATTCATAAAGGTGTTTATCTTGCTACAAGCGGCCCTACTTTTGAAACACCTGCCGAATACAAATATTTCAGGATCATCGGTGCTGATGCTGTGGGGATGTCAACTACTCTTGAGGTTATCATCGCCCGTCACATGAATCTGCCTTGTTTTGCAGTCAGTGTAATTACTGATCTGGGTGTTGAAGGAAAAATACGATATACGACACACGAATCAGTTCAGAATGAGGCTGCTAAAACCGAAGCCCGGATGACAACCATTATGACGGAGATGATTTCGTCCTTATAATGTTTCTTTACCACAAAGGGGTTGATGTTGAGGTTGACGTAAAGGCTGAGTTCATCTTAATCTTAACCTTAATCTAAACCTTAACCTTAAACTCTAGTTTCTTATAACCGTACAAACTTTTTTCCACTTTTCTGTTTTGCCGGTATCGTTATATAGAGTAATGAGTATAATATAGATTCCGGTATTAACCAGCGATCTGTCATCTGCTGTTCCATTCCAGGTTACTGATGCTTCAGTACCAACAAACAGATTTGTCGCGATTTTCTTAACATAATTTCCTGCTTCATCAAAAACCGTCACAGAAACTACATTCCCATTACCTTTCAGGTTAAACATGATTGTCAGAAAATCTTCATTACCATCATTGTCGGGAGTTATTCTTGATGAAGAAAAACCCACTTTATCAGATGTTGATGGTAATTCGACAAATACTGAGTTAGGTGCTCCCGGTGTGCCCCATCCCGAACTCTCCGATGCAGAATGCCAGCTAGTTGCTTCATCAGATTTATTTTGAGGAAAAATCTTTTCCAATGCAACGCCTTCATAATTTGAAAGAAGTGAAAAATGCATTTTTTCATTGTAAAAAACTTCATCTATCTTATCAAGTTCTCTGTTATAAAATATAATATGTCCTTTGTCATCTGGCATAGAGGGCAAATTTCCGGCCCTAAACAGATAATCTTTGTTTGCGGAGAAATATCTTTCCGAAATCATTTTTGGATCGGTGGTAATTGCATAATATGAACGAGGCATTATACATCTCTTTTCACCAGAAACCGCTACTGTTTCTGAAGTGTCACCAGAGGCGTCATTAATCGAAACCAACTGAAGTCTTGAAGCATCTATAACTTTCTCTGAATTGTTAAATAATTCTATATAATCAGGATCTCCCGGCAATGGATTGAATAAGAGTTCGTTAAACAGAATATCTCCCGGTAACACCTGTTCAGGTAAACCAAAATAAAAATCTCCTTTTTGCATTCCGTTTCCGGCGAAATCTTTAATATCTTCTGAAACTTCAAGCTGATAAGCCTTGGCTCTTTGCAATGGTTCCGTTAATTTAACTGAGAATTCACGAAACAGCGGGTCTGTTGGATAAAGATTGGATATTGCCTTCCCTCCTATAGTAATACTTTTAATTTTCCCGGGTAGACTAAAGACAGGTTCTGAAAACCAGGCATGAAGGCTAATACTATCATCAGGAAAAACATTCTGAATTCCAAAAAATGAAATATCCGGATTACTTTCCGATACGGAATTGACTGATCCCGGTGTTCCGCCTTGCTTCGATTCGGATGCTATCCAGTTATCCTTGTCGTAAAATGGAAATCTTGTATCTATCATCTCAAGTGACCATCCTCCTTTTGATTTTAATTCCTCTTTGTACCAGTCCGAAGAGTATTCCACACCGTGAATAAGGGTTCCGATGCTGTCGGAGATGTACACGAGCCCGCCTCCAAAAGTCAGTGAGGGAAATTGCTTTATTCCAACAACTCTTCCAAATTTTGTAAAAAGTAAAGTATCCTGTGATGCACAGATTATCAGGATTCCGGATGGCCGGATAGTTGTTTCAGGAAAAAGTATATTCTTATCGCTTGTAGAAAGTTTCCAGTTTTTCAGATTGAATGTATATTCAGTTCTGTTAGTTATTTCAATATATTCTTTCCCGGGTAATGAGACTTCAGGTATAGGATCAGCCATGATTTCTGAGATTACTATATCTCCCGTCTCTGCCCATAAAGGAGTAAATGCTATCTGAATATTTTGAGCACAATTGCCGGAATTATCACACATTTTGTTGATAATCAGATTATTTAGGGACCTATTAATGAGCATATTAGCAAATTCAACTTTGCAGGTCAGGCTATTTTCCTTTATGACAGAAATCGCTTTGTTTTCAACAACATTCAATGAAAAATTCTCTGTAACCATCATTTGATCCACAGGTTCTTCATTAAAAGAGAGTTCTACTGAATACCTTCCCGATGCTTTACATCCTGTGATAACAGGAGCTTCATTATCTTCGTAGAAAGTACCTTCAATACTTATGTCATCGAGCCATAGAAGCCGGTCGCGGGTTGATGTGTATTTATAATATATTCCAAACCAGGCCGGAGTAAATAATTCATTATCGGTACCTGAAGCCATCCCAACCAGATTTCCATTTAAAAGGTAAACCGAAACGGTCCAATTTCCTTCCTGTGATCTTTCAACAACAATTTTTGTTGGGTCCGTTATTCCAATAGAGGTCTGCCAGTTAATCCGGCTATTTATCAGAGTTGTCATTACCTTCCCCTTTACTTTCCAAAGTCGAAGAGTATCATCATAACCTGTCAGGTTAACTCCGACGGCAAAGCCATTTGTGCTTCCACCCGGTGACATGTCAACCGGTTCAGTATCGGTCATCAGGAATACTGACCAGTTGTTTGATGATGACGGATCATATCCGTACCTTACAAGAAAAGACCATCTGGTCAAACCCTGCGACGGATGCAGGTTTTTTACGGGGATTCCTATCCTGTCTATGCCAGCATCAGGATTATCAAATACATGGTGTAATGAAACCCTTCCTGAAAGGCTTGCTGTTGTGTCGGCTTTCCAACTCCCTTCAGTACTTTGTACCCAGTTGACAAGACTTCCCGATTCGAAGTTTTCGACAATCTGGCCAAATGCCGTATATGGCATTAATAAAGCCAACAAAATAACTTTTTTCATGCAGCGGGACGAATTGAAAAAAAAAGCTAATTTTGACAGTTTTAATGTCACAGTAAATTTAAACAATAACTTAATTTATTCCAAACAAATAATTATGAAAATTGCTGTTGTAGGAGCCACCGGGATGGTAGGCCGGACAATGATGAAAGTACTTGAGGAGAGGAATTTCCCTGTGTCGCAATTGTTACCTGCTGCTTCTGAGAGGTCGGTTGGTAAAGAGGTCATTTTTAAGGGAAAGGCTGTCAAGGTTGTAAGTGTTATGGAAGCTGTTGAAGCCGGACCTGAATTTGCCATCTTTTCAGCAGGTACATCAACATCAAAGGAATGGGCTCCTGTTTTTGCGAAAAACGGAACTGTTGTGATTGACAACTCCTCTTACTGGCGAATGGATAAAAATATTCCGTTGGTCGTTCCTGAAATCAACAGTCATGTAATAAAGAAGGGTGACAGGATAATCGCTAATCCAAACTGTTCAACGATACAAATGGTTATGGCATTGGCTCCTCTTCACCGTAAGTATAAAATCAGGCGTCTGGTAGTTGCAACATATCAATCAGTAACCGGTACCGGTGTAAAGGCTGTTACCCAGATGGAGAATGAAAGATCAGGAATAAAGGGTGAGATGGCTTATGCATATCAAATTGATAAAAACTGCTTCCCACATGGAGGAACATTTCAAACCGATGGATATACAAGCGAGGAACAGAAACTGCTTGACGAAACCCGTAAAATACTCGAAGATCAGACCATCCAGGTAACTGCGACAGTTGTAAGGATCCCCGTTGTCGGCGGACATTCAGAGGCTGTAAACATTGAGTTTGAAAAGGATTTCAACATTGATGATGTAGTACGGTTGATCAGTCAGTTCCCGGGGGTTGTTGTTTATGATAATCCTGCAGAAAACAAATATCCTATGCCAATACTTGCTCATAACAGGGATGAAGTTTTTGTCGGAAGGATAAGAAGAGATCTGTCTAAAGAAAAATGTCTGAATCTCTGGATTGTATCGGATAACATCAGAAAAGGAGCAGCTACCAATGCGGTGCAGATTGCCGAGTATATGGCTGCTAACAAATTATATTAAACAAATCCACTATGGCCCTCTGTGTCTTCCCCGTGGTTCTCTGTGTGACAAATTTATAAGAACTTTCACAGAGTTACACCGAGAAGGCTCAGATTTACACAGAGTTATTTAACATCACTCTTCTGTTTCAAATAAAAAATCGTTGAAGGGATACCTCTTTACATGTATTTTCTTTACCTCCTCATAAAGAAGTTTGCGGAGTTCTTCAACGTTTTCTTTTGTTTTTGCTGAAATAAATACAGTCTGGTAATGTTTATCAGAAGACATCCAGGTCTTTTTCAAATCGGACAAAGAATAGTTTTCTTTCAATACGGGCGTAAGATCATCTTCATCTTTAATAGTATAGGAGAATGCATCGATCTTGTTAAATATTAATATTAATGGCTTACCGGATACTCCAAGCTCTCTGAGAGTATCGTTGACAACCTTAATTTGTTCTTCAAAGTTAGGATGCGAAATATCAACAATATGAACAAGAAGATCCGATTCCCTTACTTCATCGAGGGTTGATTTGAATGACTCAATCAGGTCGGTTGGCAGTTTACGGATAAATCCGACAGTATCTGAAAGAAGGAAAGGAAGGTTACCAATTACAACTTTCCGTACTGTTGTATCGAGGGTTGCAAAGAGCTTATTTTCAGCAAACACATCTGATTTGCTCAAAAGATTCATTATGGTCGATTTACCAACATTAGTATAACCAACCAGAGCTACCCTTATCATTTTCCCGCGGTTTTTCCGTTGGGTAGCCATCTGGGTATCTATTTTTTTTAGCTGTTCTTTAAGCAGAGATATTCTATCCCTGATAACTCTCCTGTCAGTCTCTATTTCAGTTTCTCCCGGTCCCCTTAAACCGATACCTCCCCGTTGCCGTTCAAGGTGGGTCCACATACCTGTCAGGCGCGGAAGAAGATACTGATACTGAGCAAGTTCAACCTGGGTTCGGGCATGAGATGTGCGTGCCCGGCGTGCAAATATATCGAGGATGAGGTTTGTTCTGTCAAGTATGCGGCAGCCAAGTGTCTCTTCGATGTTTCTTATCTGGCTGGGAGAGAGTTCATCATCAAAGATTGCAGTATCAATTTTGTTTTCACTTACAAATAGAGCGAGTTCCTCGATTTTGCCAGAGCCAACAAAAGTACGGGGGTTCGGAACATCAAGCTTCTGTATGAATCGTTTAACCGGCTCTGCTCCGGCAGTTTCAGTCAGAAATGAGAGTTCTTCCAGGAAGTCTTCAACTTCACTTTCATCCTGTCCGTGATATAAAATTCCGATGAGGATTGCCCTTTCCCGTGGTTTTTCGGTTTCAATCATCTGTTATTATTAATATTTTCCCAATTGAAGTTTGTCTATAAGACCCTTTGTGAACCTTCGTGAAAACCTTTGTGTTCCTTTGTGGTAAAAGCCAATTCATTGAACCACAAAGTAACACAAAGTATGACACAAATCAACACTAAGGGAAAACAAGACAATTAATACCTGTTTTGACAGCCTCTGGAATCAGTAAATATTTCGAAACTATTTAAAATTTTCTAATAAATAAACCTTCTGTTATTTTGAATTGCCCCCCTAATAGCCATTTTCAGAGATTCCGAACATCGTATGACCATTTCAATGTCGGTTGGAAATGGCACTACAGAGGTTTTTGTTCTTTCAAGCTGTTTCGGATTAAGTGCCTGAATATCACCAAGAGCACGTGATGAAATATTTTCAAAATTTGATCTAGCTCCAATAGGCTCTTTATTAAGTACTTTATTCGGGTTCATCTGTATAACCTCTACCTCGCCATCTATATGGCACGTCTTTGACTGTATTGTCTCAACAAGAGCACACTGAAGAGTTTTATATTTTTTCTGTTTAATATCATTCCCAAGGGAATCTTTCATTACGTTACCCTTTTTATCAAGAACATAAGTAAAGCCATCTTCAATGTTTCTTTTAATAATTGAATCGCTTTGTAATGAGCGATCAGGGCTGACCGAAATATTCTTGATATTCACATTAATAAAATAATCGAACTGTTTACTATCATTCAGATTTTGTGTGTAGTACTCAACCCATTCCGAATTTAATCTAGGCAGATCGAGAACAAGAAGATCCTGCTCAAACTCTTGTGGAAATTTTAACATTGAAATATTTTGAATTGAAACGAAGACTCTGCTCATTCCCTGTAGTTTTGTCTCTTGTATTCTATTGTCAATTCCCTCATAATCACCAACATAATTCTTTGCCCTAATGAATTCAGCATATGCCTGTCGGTAATTTTCCTTTATACCACTCTTCATCAATTCAGTACCGTGAGCATAATAGAAATCTGCTGCCTTACGTTTTGCATTGACCATTTCCGGCAAATAATCAACATAGGGAAAATCAACAGATTTCCCGTTCATATTCAAAGGCGTGACTGTTTTTACGAGCGATTGTCTGTCGTTCAATGCTTTATAAACCAGATAAATTTCGTCCCAGTTATTTGGTTTCCCTTCCATTTTCAGGAAACGTACTCTTTCATTATCCTGATCATTTGCAACTTTGTAAGCCTGGCTGAGAATATCGATCTGCTTAACATCAGTAGGGTCTTTCCGTAACTGTTTTACTGCTTTCTGGATAGCCGCATCATAGTTTCCTTTCTCGAGTTGTTTCTTTGAGGAACCACAACCCGACAGGATGATAGTTAAGATAAAAATAAAGGGTACAATTCTTTTCATATAATTACAATTAAATATCTATTGATAAAGATAACTAAAACATGGAAAAAACAAATACACTTCATCCTCGCTATGCTTATCATAAAACCTTTAAATAGCAAAATTAAGTGATATTGAATACCTTACACGAACCGGTTGACCTCTTTGCAAACCAGGACTCCATTTTGGTGATGCCTGGATTGCTTTTATTGCTTCAATATCAATCAGAGGGTCAACTCCTTTTACTATAGTCACATTGGTAACAGCTCCATCCGTTTCAACTATAAAAGTCAAAAATACCTTACCCTGGATCTTCTTATCAATTGCAATCTGGGGATAATTGGTTCGTTTTTGTATCCAATCCCGAAATTTGTTTAGATCGCCTCCTTTAAATGATGGCATCACCTCTACCAGGGAAAAGGGCTCATCTGTCTCAGTACCATCCTGTCCGGAGAATAGATTATCACCTGTACCGGTTCCTTTCACATCAAGATTATCTTTTGTGGTCTGATTAATAAATTCGTCAGTTGAGGGTAGTGATTTCTCAAGAGGATGAACACTATCAACAACTACCGGTGGAACGTATTTGGCTATCTCCTCCACATGAACAGCTTCGGGAGGAGGAGGAGAAGGAGGAACAAAGATTTCCTCTTTAGGCGGCTCAAGATTTTCCATCTGAACCTGAACATAACTGCCATGGGGGCTGAATACATACTCTTTATAAGGAGTAAGAACAAATGGAAGAATTACAGCAGAACTTACTACAACGGATGCAAGAATTATACTCGTAATAACTACAGAATTATATTTTTCCCGGAGCTGATAAGCACCATAATCCTTATTCCGCGTTTGAAAAAGCAGATCGTCAAAATCGAGCCATTTTCTAAGATTATCGTACATATTTCCGGCTAATTATACACGCTTTACAAAATCTTTTGTAAAACGGTGTTAAAAGAATATAATTGCTTTTTTAAAATTTCTTATAATGCCATTTTTTTTCTACCCGTGTAAATGTAATTAAAAGTTGATCGGGACTTTCAAATGTCCGGCAAAATTACAAAATAGTGCCTTTTTGCCAAAACTAAATAATGATGGTTTTTCGATTGTTTTAAAATTTTCAATTTTTTCTTACATTTGCCAACTCTCCGGGGGTTTAGCTCAGTTGGCTAGAGCGTGTGACTGGCAGTCACAAGGTCAGGGGTTCGATTCCCCTAATCTCCACCTTCGCCCTACGTGGCCTTGGCGAAGTAGGGCTTAGCTTGTTCTCCAAGGCTCCTCCGGGCTTCAGTGAACTTAGTCCATTGAATTTTGCTTTCAGGTTATTTTATATTTTTTGATTAATAAATACCGTCTACAAGAATTAAAAGAAGTTTAACTTTGTCTATTCTATTCTAACCATTTAAAATATATTATTATGAAACATGCACACATTATCAACTTAAATTCCATGAAAGTATTAAGATCTTTGATGATGATCGGGCTCTCAATTCTTTTTTTCATGCAAGTATCTGCTCAAAGTAGCTCTATTAATTTTTCAGGAAACTGGGCTCTTAATGAATCAAAAAGTAAATTCGGAGATGGTCCTTTTCGAATGGCATCAACCACGTTAGTTGTTAAGCAGGATGGAAACACTCTTTCAGATGACAGGACAATGCCTGGACCTGATGGGGAAATGAAAATGACAACTAAATACACACTCGATGGTAAGGTGTGTGAAAATACAGGGATGATGGATATGAAATCAAAATCAATTGTTTCATGGTCGGAAGATAAAACATCAATTACAATTGCTACCACAATGATTTTTGACATGAATGGAGAAAGCAGGGAACTGAAATCAACTGAAATCTGGAAGTTAGGTGACGCTGGAAAATCTCTGACAATTGAAGCAACTAATCCTACACCTGATGGAGAAATGAAGACTACTGCAGTTTATGATAAAAAATAATCAGATATTTCTATTTATTTGATTTTATTTAAAATATTTTATAAAAGCTACTGCAACCACAGTAGCTTTTTTTATCTGTCTATCCATCTTTTAAATTCAGCAACTTTATCACGGCTGACGATAAAAAGATCGCTTTTTTCTTTGTTCTTTAAGTTCAGTTGTAACCTGCTCGAAGAGTAATTGTGCATTAATGCAATAGCGTCGATATTGACAATACATTCACGATTAATCCTGAAGAACTTACGAGGATCGAGCATACTCTGCAGCTGTTCAAGAGAGTAATCAACATCATTGTCTTTACCTTGATTATCATTCAGAAAGACATTCCGTTCGCATATGTGAAAATGGCTGATTCCTCCGGCTATCAGGATAAACAACTCTAGCTGGACCACAAGCAGAATAAAAAGGTTGATATGAAATTCCGTAAAAACTGCCCTTGAAGTGCCAATTGATAAAATCATCGGAATAATAAAAGAAAATAATATTATCATTAAGTGAGATGGCAATCTCTTCCGGTCCAGAATGTTTTTTAAACTTAGTGTCTTCATTGTTACAAATTTAAAAGTTCTTTATTGAATTTTATTAACCTCAAGTTCTCTTATTGTTTTTACAAGAAATTTGTCATTCATTCCCTTTACCTCAATCTCCTGGATTGTTCCGCTGTACATTACAGCCTGCTCGATATTTTTAGTATAAAGTGAAATCATAACAGTTCCCCAATATTGTTCAGTTCCTCTTGTTTTGATCTGGTCCATGTTCATTTCGATTTTATTATCAATGGCATCAAATTCGACAATTGCACATAATTCCCCATTAACCACAGATATTCCAGTCCATGTGAGCAATATTTTTTTGTGAGAATATGTACCAATATCCGACATTTCAAACTGACCATTTATATCCGGAATAATGTAAGTTTTATTAAGTTGCAGTGAATCGTAGTAGTTCCAGGCGAACATTTCAAAAGACATCATGTCCCATATCAGGTTCCTTGAATAAATATTATCAAGAGATGTTGGGAAAATTTTAAAAGCATCTTTATCCTCAACCATTTTCGCAGAAGGAACATATTTGAAGTTTTCCATATAATCCTGTTTTGTCCCCTCTTTAAAAGGTTCATCAGCATTGTTTGAATTTGAAATGGAGACATTATTCCATAGAACGTTCCCATTCTCAAGACCTCTTGTATAATCACCTGAAACCTTTATTTTACCGGTAAATTTCCCGTAAAGATCCATGTTTGTGTAGACAGCTGTCATCCTGTATTTCTGAAGTGTTTTGCTTACCGGAACTTTGGGTAATTCAGTTAAATACTTTTTAACAACAGCCTTTTCACTCTGACCGTGAGAAACGGAAGGCACAATAATCAGCAGGACCATGATTAAGCCTGCAAAACCTGAATTCAATTCTTTTTTCATTGTCTTAATTTTTATAGTTAGATATTAAATTAAGATCAAAGAAACAGCAGACCGGATACGATAAAAAATATTATATGCAGAGTGGTCAGAATATATAGCTGAATGGTAAAATATGATGTTTCAACCGGAACTAGCCAGTTAAAAATCAAATTCAATATTTATTTTACAACATTGATTTCCACGGTTGTTCCCTGCAATCCCGGAGATAATAATAATATTACAGCCCTCCCTGATTTATCCAGAGATTGGTAAATCACCGAACCTGTGTACCAGCGTGAATCACTGAATTTTGTTAGGTCATTATGGTTCCGATTTTCTCCCGGTAGATTTCTTATATGCTGGATGCATTGCCCTGGGGATAGCAATAATCTGGAGAGTAATCAGTTATTATTCATATCAAATTATAGGTGATATGTTAGTTTCGGGATGGGAAGAAAGAAAATTTATTTAGCCATTGACCAAAAAGAATAAGTTTTTTTCTAACTTCGGTTCTTAGGAACGCTGATTATCACAGCCAATTTATGAGTGAAGAGATTCTAAAGGCTTTAATGGAGTTATTTGCCCTCATCGTAAAACAGGACGGTGGGATACTTATGAATGAGCGTGAGTATGTTTCCGACTTTCTTAATAAACAGCTTACAAGAGAAACCGTTAATGAGTTTCTTGCTCTTTTTGATGAGCATGCAGGTCCGGTTATGCAAAGATCATTTGTTAAAGAACTGTCTGCTCCATCAGTAAAAGACTCTGTAAAGATTCTCGGAATATGCAAAAAGATCAATCGTACCCTTAATCAGGAACAAAAAGTTGTTGTTCTGATGCGGCTTTATGAACTGGTAAATGCGGACCGCCAGTTCACTCTTCAAAGAATGAATATAATTAATACTGTTGCTGAAGTATTCAAAATATCATCTGATGAATTTGCCGCAACTGAGCAATTCGTCAAGAATGACAATCCCGCATACCTGAAGAACCCTGCTATTCTTGTTCTCACGCCAGGTGACGAGGCCTGTGATTTGTGCAAAAGAATGCTGACAGGTTACCAGGACACAATAATTTACATTTTAAGGGTTGCAAGTGTAGACCTCTATTTTATCAAGTATGTTTCAAATGACCAGTTATATCTTAATGGACTTCCAATAAGATCTGGTCAGGTATACACCTTTGCCAAGGGAGGTTCAATAAAATCACAACAAGGACATTCAATTTACTATAGCGATATCAGTTCCAGCTTTCTGTCCGATATAATCATACATAAGATATCTTTCAATGTTGAAAACCTCTCTTATCTTTTCAGGGAGGGCCATGCTGCAGTAGATAATGTCAGCTTTTCAGTTGAAGAGGGGAAACTTATAGGTATTATGGGAGCTAGTGGTTCAGGAAAAACAACTTTGCTGAACCTGATGAGCGGTATTCAGAAGCCAAGTGCAGGATATGTAAAGATTAACGGATTAAATGTAAATACTGATAATAAAGAACTGGAGGGAGTTTTTGGATACGTTCCACAGGATGACCTGCTTATTGAGGATCTGACTGTATTTGAAAATATCTATTTTGCAGCCTGCCAGTGTTTCAGAGATAAAACAAAGGAGGAGATCACTTTACTTGTTGATCATACACTTTCAAATCTGGGATTACTCGAAAAGAGAGGATTAAAAGTTGGATCTCCATTTAACAAAGTGATCAGTGGAGGCCAGAGAAAAAGGTTAAATATTGCTTTAGAGCTGATCAGAGAACCATTGGTTCTTTTTCTTGATGAGCCAACATCGGGACTTTCTTCGAGAGATTCTGAAAACCTGATGGACCTTCTGCGCGATTTAACTTTAAAAGGGAAACTGTTATTTACAGTCATTCACCAGCCATCATCTGAAATATTTAAGATGTTTGATAAAGTGATAATTCTTGATCAGGGGGGATGTATGGCCTACTTCGGGAATCCGGTCGATTCTGTAATTTATTTTAAGACTCTAGATGCCCAGATCAACTCAAACCAGGGAGAGTGTCCATCCTGTGGAAATGTAAATCCTGAAACCATTTTTAATATTATTGAAACCCAGGTTGTAGATGAGTTCGGAAAATATACTGAAAAACGAAAAGTCAAGCCGAATGAATGGGCAAATATATATAGTTCAAAACAAACTTTTAGACAAGTGCCTGAAATTAAGGAGTCTCCTCATAAGAATCTCCAGAGACCAGGCCGTTTGAAACAATTCCGGATTTATTTCTATAGAGATTTTAAGAGCAAAATTTCTAATAATCAATATGTCTTGCTCACACTTCTCGAAGCTCCGATTCTGGGATTTATACTTTCCTTTATTATCAGATATATCCCTGATCCTGATTCTAGTATTTACATTTTTTCCGAAAATGAAAATATCCCAATTTACATTTTTATGAGCCTGATCGTTGCTCTTTTCCTTGGATTGACAATAAGTGCCGAAGAGATTTTTCGGGACAGAAAAATACTTAAAAGGGAGCATTTCCTAAATCTCAACCGTAATAGTTATCTCCTTTCCAAAGTTGCAATTCTGATACTTATCTCTGGCATACAAACACTTCTGTTTGTTATGATTGCAAACCCGATTCTCGGGATAAAAGGTTTGTATTTCCATTACTGGCTGGCATTATTTACTACAGCCTTTTGTGCCAATATGCTGGGACTAAACATATCAGCTTCATTTAATTCGGCTATAACCATTTATATTGTAATACCCCTTTTAATAATACCTATGATGGTTCTAAGTGGAGCTATGTTCTCCTTTGACAAGCTAAACAGGGAAATTGGTAATGTCGATAAAGTTCCTCTTATTGCTGAATTTATGCCAACACGGTGGACTTATGAAGCGCTTATTGTGTCACAATTTAAGGATAACGAATATAGTAAAACTATATTTACACTTGACGGAGAGACATATTATCAGCTTCAAAAGAAAATCAGTGAAGCTGAATTTAATAAGGTTTACAAAATTAAAGTTTTACGAGATGCGCTCGAAACTACTCTTTTTGAATTCAGGAGTAACCCAAAAAATATCGGTAACAACGAGGATCTTTTTATAAAGAAATCTACCCGTAACTTCAGCAAACTTCAGCTTCTTAAAAATGAATTGGAAAAAATGGCTGCAGTCTATCATGTTCCTCCCTTCAATTATATTTCTGATCTGACACCTTATGAATTCAATCCCGGAGTTGCTGATTCTTTGACAAAATACCTCAACAGAATGGATAAAATATTCAGTAAAACTTCAAATTCAGCTAGCGACAGGAGGGATGTTTTTTACAATATGAATGATTTAAAACTGAAGAAACTTGAGGATGACTATTATAATTATAAACTTCTTGAATTAGTCACAAAACCTTATGAACGCAAGAAAATTCTGATCTATAATAACACTCTTGTTCAGAATACTGATCCTATTTATCTGGATCCTTACAGGAAAGGATTCCTTAATTTCAGAACCCATTTTTATGCCCCTTCAAAATATATTTTCGGAATAAAAACAGACACTTTTGTATTCAATATTTCTTTGGTCCTTTTTGGTACTTTATTTTTATATCTGACACTCTATTTTGAGCTTCTCGGCAGGACAGTCCGGTTTTTTGAGAATTTTAAATTCCGAAAATAAATATTTAAATGATTATTAATCTGTTTTTTTTGTATTTTTGTATTAATCTATACATTGTCCTAAATGAAAGGAAGAGTATTTTTATTGATACTTATTGTGTTAATTAGTTTCTCCTGCAGAAATTCATCAAGCAAAACATCTCAGTTTGTATTTCCAAAATCTGATTCCATTCCGGTTTCTGAAGCTGAAAAATTAAGTCCCGAAGCAATTGCTGATATTTCAAAGAACATTTCATCACCAGTTGAGATTGCAAATCTTCTGCAGACAATGGGAGTTCCTTTCTCACAAAACTATCTTGCTGAATCCATAGATGCAAATAAGCAAAACACAAATTTTGACAAAGCTATTAAACTGGGTATCCTTGGAGCTGATCTCGGATATCTGAACATGTATGAAAAAACAGGCTCTTCCCTCGAGGTTCTCTCATCAATAAGGAAAATTGCTGAGGATATTAAAGTCGGACAGTTTTTTGATTTCGAATCAATAAAAAGATTATCGAAAAACAAATCAAATCTTGACTCTCTTCTTTTCATTTCAGTCGACTCCTATAACAAGATAGATAATTATCTAAGGAGCAATGACCGCGGGCAACTTTCGGCTCTTATGATTATAGGTGTTTGGATTGAGGGCCAGTATCTTGCAACTCAGGTTGTGAACCAATACCCCGATAAAATGCTTAGCGACAGGATTGGAGAGCAGAAAATAATCCTGAATGATCTTCTCCTTCTTATCATTCCTTACTGTAACCGCGATTCAGAGTTCACCAGCTTATGCAAAGATATGCAGGATATTAAAGATAAATATCACGATATAAGAATAACCTATACTCAAGGGGATCCTGTAAGTATAGAAAAGGATGGGGGTCTGACAATTAAACAAACAGAAACGAGCGTTGTCACTATGTCTAAAGAACAATTAAAGGGTGTCGTTGAAATTACCAAGAATATAAGGGACAGGCTAATTTTAAATAATTAGTATGAAAAAAAGTATTATTACTCTGACGTTTTTATTTACAGTCGGATTCCTGTCTTTCGGACAGGTTACGGATCCCCTAATAAGTAAATGCGCCATTAACGCCGGAGCCAATGCCAAATATCTGAAGGATTTCAGAATACAGCTAGGAAAGGCAGCTACGCAAAGTGAATTACGATACAAAGCGAATATGTCGCTCTGGAAAAATACTAAATACAGGTTTACAATGTGCAATGCTGAGAATTCAAAGGGTCAGCTTATTCTTAGTATTAAAGATGATGCAAATAAAGTACAACTTTCATCGTTTGATAAGAAAACCGGAAAAACATATCCATTTGTTGATTTCATATGCCAGAAGAGCGGAATATATCAGCTGAGTTATGATTTCAATAACGGACAACAGGGATCCGGTGTCGGAGTAGTTTCAATGATAAAATAATCCCTTCATTTCAGGTACAATATCTGTATAAGCAGAATAAAAACAAAAAACAGAGAAAAGAAGATTTCCGGTACCAGTTTCTTTTTAATAAAAACAAAATAGTGCGCCCAGAAATAGCTAACAGGGATACCTGCTAACCAGACCATTTCGACTGAAACCGAAGGTACCATAAAATAAACTTCCATAGCAATCAAAAATACCCAGAGAAGCAAGGAAAATGTCTTGCGTGATTTTATCTTTTTCATATTCATCAACTTAAGCAGATAAACTATACTCACCAGTGTGCTCAAACCTGCAAAAGTAACTGCAACTACTGTTAAACGGGTAAAAGCATAGCCGTTCGCATTACCTAGAAGATTGTATTCCAGAATGGATAATAAATTTTTTAAATCTTTCCCTAATACATAATAAATTCCAAAAGTCAGAAAATATGGTGTTATTAAACCAATAACAGAAATAGCAATTTCTTTAATGCTCCCTGTTCTGAGTAATGCAACTCCAATGATGACCACCAATCCGAACCAAATAAGATTAGCATAAAAGAGGCTCCCAACGCCAATAAGTATTCCAGCATCGAAAAAGCTATATGCTGTCCCCGGAATCCTATATGCATCCATTATCCGCCTGATTGCCAACGTTAAGAACACTGCAGCAAATATAGCAGGATTCAATAATTGATATTGTGGGAACAGGCCGCTTAATAAAATGTAAATTAAGGCAGGAAGAAAAGTTCTTTCATTTATAAAAAAGATAGTGGTATTCAGATTTACCATGAGAAAAGCCATCAGGGAAACCAATGCTAAAGTGAAAATTATTCCTGGCAGAGGATTGGTCCCGATTAAATATGACAGTATACCATAAAGAGGCATAGGATCCAGGTCAAAGTACAAAGAAAAGTGACTTTGAAGCTTAATAAATGCACTTGCCCATACAGCCAAAAGAGTAACAATAATCAGAAATATTGTTCCCGGACCTGTTCCCTTGAATTGTCTTAAAAGCATTTATTCTATAAATCAAATCCAATATCGGTTCTGTAACTGATGCCTTCGAAATTTAACAACTTCGCATCTCGATAAGATATTTCAAGAGCCTCTTTCATTGTTGTTCCCCAGGAACTGACTGCAAGAACACGTCCACCTGAAGTAACGACTTTATCTGCTTCTTTCTTTGTTCCGGCATGAAATACTACACTCTTCATTGTAAGATCCAACCCATGAATAGTCTTTCCCTTTTCATAATTTCCCGGATAGCCTTGGGAGACAAGCATTACTGTCGTGACAAATCTTTCATCAGTTTCGATTTTTCTTTCTGCAAGATCACCCTTAACCACACCTTCAATCAGTTCGAAGAAATCCGACTTAATTCTTGGTATAATTACTTCTGATTCGGGGTCTCCCAACCTGGCATTATATTCGATAACGTATGGGTTCCCCGCAACATTTATCAGACCGAAGAAAATAAATCCTTTATAAACAATTCCATCTTCCGACAAACCCTTCATTGTGGGATCAATTATCCTCTTCTTCACCTTTTTCATGAAGTCATTGTCCGCAAAAGGAACAGGAGAAACAGCTCCCATTCCACCTGTATTCAGACCTGTATCACCCAGACCAATTCTCTTATAATCTTTTGCCTCCGGTAATAACTTATATGAAATCCCATCGGTAATGATAAATACCGATAATTCAATCCCTTTAAGAAACTGCTCTATAACAACTCTTTGTCCTGCTGTACCGAACTTCCCGCTCAAAATTGCTTCAACTTCTTTCTCTGCTTCATAGATATCATCAATAATCACAACGCCTTTCCCTGCGGCAAGACCATCTGCTTTAATTACATAAGGTGGATTAAGTGTCCTTAGAAAGGATGGAGCCTCTTTCAGTGTTGTCTTATCAAAGCTTTTATAATCAGCAGTGGGAATTTTATGTCTGATGAGAAAGGCTTTTGCAAAATCCTTGCTCCCTTCCAGACGTGCAGCAGATCTATCGGGACCAATTAGGGGTATGTTTTTAAGTGTGATGTCGTTCAAAAAAAAATCATGTATTCCCTTCACTAATGGAGCTTCAGGGCCAACAATTACTACATCAATTTTGTTTTCTAAAACAGCTGCCTTAACCTCAGGGAAGTTTTCAGGATCCAGCTTCAGGTTTATTCCTATATTTAGAGTCCCTGCATTTCCCGGACCAATAAAAATTTTTTTGACCTTTTTACTTTGGGCAAGTTTCCAGGTAAGAGCATGTTCTCTGCCACCAGATCCCAGAATGAGAATATTCATCTTTCAGGAAATATTTTATTATTTCAAAAGTAACATTTCATTCTGATAAACAAAATCGATAAAGAAAAAACCGTCAACTGACATCAACTGTCTGGCAATATTTCGAGAAAGTCTGCATTACGGAGTTGACATAGGTTTTTGAAACAGGAATATCTGTCACCGACGGATTATCAAATTCAAGCTTCAGCCCGTCTCTGTCTTTTCTGATAACTTTAACTTTTTCAAAATTAACTATATATGACCTATGACATCTTATGATTTCTGTCCCTGAAAAAGTCTCTTCTATTTTTTTAAGAGTATCACGAAGCAGGTATTTGGATACTTTGCCTTTATTCAGATAGCAAATGTTCACATAATTTTCAGCTGACTCAAGATATAGCAGATTCTCCTTTTTAATTGAAAACTTCAGGATTCCTTTTTCATCATAAAAAGGAATCATGTTTCTTGTGTTATCTGAAGACGGCTGAAAATCTGCTAGTCGCTCGATTTGATCCTTTTTATCCATCCATGAAAAATAAAGCCATAAAATCGAGTATGGTAATAAAAGTACAAGAGCAGTATTTCGTGATGAATTCCTTACAAGATCTGAAAACAACCGGATATCTTTCAGGAATAGTTTTTCGAACAATGCATAAGTAAGAGCCATTAAAAGTATTTCGGCAAATATCCATATGTGCGACAAGAAGTCGCTTACTATAACTGTTTGACGTCAACCTGTCGATAGGAAGGTTTTGACGATCAAACCTTGTGTTCCATCACAAGTAGCCTACGGACACATGCATACCGGGTAACCGGT